>Ga0208483_1000133_pt1 | contig 16208 bp, 17 predicted proteins | sample LakMenE01Jun11ns_FD_150659 | JGI IMG/M metagenome (GOLD analysis project Ga0208483, IMG submission 150659) | Freshwater microbial communities from Lake Mendota, WI - 01JUN2011 deep hole epilimnion ns (SPAdes) | ecosystem: Environmental > Aquatic > Freshwater > Lake > Epilimnion/Euphotic zone ... | reverse complement strand
CAGGCGAAGTTGTTTTTTCCCAAGATATGGGGTGTATTTTTGAATCATCTCCCATTGCTTGGAACAACAGAATAATTCAACCTGCACGAGGAAATAAAATCTATAGCTTTGTAATCGAATGAAAACTAAACTAACATTATTTCTTGTCCTATTAACCTGCATCGCATTTGGACAAAAATCAAAATTATTCAAAGTCGAAAACAACCGGGCTGCTTATCACTACTGGTGCTACGAACCGGAAAATTACAGCGCCAGTAAAGACAGCCTTTGGCCTGTATTTGTATTTCTTCATGGCCGAAGCCTAAGCGGAACTGACTTGAGTTTAGTTAAGAAATATGGCCTTATCGCAGAAGTTGAAAAAGGAAGAAAATTCCCTGCAATTATTATTGCGCCTCAGGTGAATAAAGGCGAATCTTGGAGTCCCGACAAGGTTATTTCTTGTTTGAATGAATTAGCCAAAACACATCGAATAGACACTACCCGAATTTCCATTACGGGCATGAGCTTAGGCGGCTATGGGTCTTTACACACCGCAGGAAAATACCCTGAGAAATTTTGCGCAGTTGCTGCATTTTGTGGAGGTGGAAAAGCAAAAGATGCCTGTAAGCTTTCTACCATTCCAGTTTGGGTAGCTCACGGAAAATTAGACCGTGCCGTGCCCTTTGGTGAATCATATGAAATCGTGGAAAGAATAAAGTCGTGTGATTCAAAAAATGTCAAATTCACAGTTTTCGAAACCCATGACCACGGCGCATTGGAACGAATGTTTAGGACTTCTGAGCTGTATGACTTCTTCCTTAAAAATCAAAAAGAAAAACCTACTTACTTCCCTCCTTTTATAAAAAAAGCGTTGAATTAAACCAGTGTGTTGGTTTCGGTATTTGGGAAGATAACCCACGGTTTGAAGACCTTCGCCTCTTCAAATTCCATTTGAGCGTAAGAGCATACTATGACAATGTCACCTACCGTGCATTTCAATGCTGCTGGACCATTCAAGCAGATCACACCGCTTCCTCTTTCACCTATAATAATGTAGGTTTCAAGACGCTCGCCATTTGCACAATTCAAAACTTGAACGCGCTCTCCTTCTATCATATTTGCAGCTTCCAATAGAATTGGATCTATTGTTATGCTGCCTATATAATTCACATCTGCCTCAGTTACAGTTACTCGGTGAATTTTTGACTTTAAAACCTGAATAATCATAGGCGGCAAATTTAATCTTCATTTCTCATCTTAGCGCCATAATTATGAGAAAGATTTTGAATATTCTACTGAATTGTTGGTTTCCGAGGGTGTGCAGCGCCTGCGAAAGAAGTCTATCCTTGAAGGAAGAAGGACTGTGCTTCTTTTGCAAGCAATATCTTCACCATACAAATCACTTCGAAAGAAGGGGTAATACACTTTTTGCGCAGTTAGCCTATCGCATGTCCCTGCACAGTGTCCAATCTCTTTACTTCTTTCAACCTAAAAGCATTGAACAACGAGCCATTCATGAATTGAAATACAAAAAGAACATGCAAATTGGAAATTTCTTTGGGAAGGAAATGGGCAAACGTTTATTGAAAACATCTTGGCTGCGTGATGTTGATTTATTGGTTCCCATTCCGCTGCACAGAAACAAAGAACTTGAACGCGGATATAACCAATCGCGCGTTCTCTGCGAAGGAATATCTGAAGCGACTCAACTTCCTATTTCTATGATATTAAAAAAACAAAAAGCCGGAAAAAGCGCCACAAAAGGAAATCGAATGGATCGAATGACTAGTCGGAAAATTGTATTTCAAATCGAAAGTAAAATTCCTTCAAACGTAAATCACATCCTAATTGTAGACGATGTAATAACTACAGGCGCTACATTGGAATCTGCCTTTCAAGTTATACGAAAAGAGTTTCAAGGTAAAATTTCAGTGGTGTCTATCGCTCACACCTTTTAATCCTATCTTTGAGCGCTTTAAACTCATTGATCATGATAGACATCGTTAAAAGAATTTTCATTCTACTCCTACTTGCTCTTCCTGCCTGCGCATTCACGCAAGTGCAACAGGGAAAAGTTTTGTTGATGAATGGAACGGTGGTAGAGAATACCCTTTGGGAAGAAAAAGACGGCCTGATTTACATCTACGACCAGAGGCATAATCTTTTCGGCAAGGAAAAAACACGAGCGATTGAACTGAGTAAAAATGAAATTTTCAGTCTTTCAAATGGAAGCAAGGAACAAGTACTTTACTTCCAAGACACCATGCTTGGAGACTATTACACGCCTGAAGAAATGCGTGTTTATCTGTCAGGAGCGGGAGATGCGAGAAAAAACTACAAAGCGAAACACATAAGTGCTATTGGATTTGCGATTTGCGGTGCAGCAGGATATTTAGTTGGAGACGGTTTACTCGTTTTAATAATTCCGCCTATTACCTATGCCGCTATTCAATATGTTGGGAAGATTAAAATAAGAGAGAAGTATATTTCAAATCCCAATTTTAAATATAACGATTTGTATGCTGAAGGATTTGAGCCACCGGCGCGATCTCGAAAAATGATTCGCGGAGCCCTAAGCGGACTTGCAGGTTCAGTTACGGGCGTTTTGATTTCCTTAATCAAAAACCAATAGACGTGCTCATAGCATTGCTTCAGAGTTTATCTCTAGCGGGCGCCTCTTGGTTTCTTTTGAATACCGCTAACCCACAAACTCTCTTTGAAAACACGCTGTTATCCGTAGCGGTATTTTATAGCTATTGGGTTGCTCAAAAACTTCATCAAGCTGCTTATTGGTTGCCTTTATTAGTCATCGCAGGAACAATTACCCTTTCTCCGAACGTTCATTCGGTTCTTATGTTAGCGGTTTCTCTTTTCACGATAGCCTATTTCCTTCAACATAAAATTTCATTCCGAAAAACACCCCTGCTAAAGAATATCACCGTAGCATTATGCTGGTCTATTCTCATTGCAATTCCAGACACCAAAGAAATTTTTCAGTTAGGTGGAAGTGTCTTCTTCACAACTTTAGCACTTTCGCTTTGCATTGACTTTGTTCAAAGAAAGGAAGATGAAGGAGAGATTGAAACGGTGCCGCATTTGATAGGATCAAATCTCACGCTTTTGTTCTCTTTGATTTTCGTGTTGATTGGACACTTGTTTATGCCCACTTCATTTTACGCTGGAATATTGGCCTTGGCCATTCAAGCAGGTCTCACCTACTTCTCAAAGGAAAAACAAAGAGAAGCCCTCCGAGAACTTCCCTTCCTAGCTTATGCTTTAGGAATTTATTTGCTGTAAACGTGATCTAAGGCATCGCAGAAATCTACGATTGCCTTATCAATGTCTGCATCTGTATGCGCTGCTGATACGAATCCAACTTCATATCCGCTTGGTCCCAAATAAATTCCGCGCTCTAGAAGGAATCGATGAAACGGAGCGAACAATTGTCCGCTGTTCTCTGGAATTTCATCCATTCGTCGTATTGATTTTTCCTTCGAAAAGGAAACCCAGAAAATACTTCCCATGTGGAAGATTCTGAACACGTTATTCTTTTGATCGGCATGTGCTTGAATAGCATCTACCATCTTCTTTGTTTTTCTTTCCAATTCTTCGTAGAATCCAGGCTTCGCACATTCCTTCAGTTGCGCTAGACCCGCTGCCATGGCCACCGGGTTTCCAGAAAGTGTTCCGGCTTGATAAACAGGACCGTCTGGAGCAATCTGAGACATGATTTCCGCACTAGCACCATAGGCTCCTACAGGCATTCCCCCGCCAATAATTTTTCCAAAGGCAAGAACGTCGGGCTGAATGCCGTAGTAACCTGAAGCCCCTTCAAAACCCAAACGAAATCCGCTAATGACTTCATCGAAAAGCAACACTATTCCTTCACGTGTGCAGGCCTCACGAAGGTGTTTCAAAAACACACCGTCTTGAATAAGCAGTCCGTTATTTGCAGGAACGGGCTCAATAGCCACCACTGCAATTTGTCCGCGATACATTTCAACGGCTGCATCAAACGCTTCAATATCATTCAACGGAACAACAATTGTTTCGTTCACATAGGCCTGCGGAATTCCAGCGCTACTGGAAGTTCCTAGCGTAGCTAAACCGCTGCCCGCTTTCACTAACAAAGCATCTACGTGACCGTGATAGCAGCCTTCAAACTTCAACACTTTATCTCTTCCGGTATAACCGCGTGCTAAGCGAATAGCGCTCATAGCTGCTTCCGTTCCGCTGCTTACAAATCGAATCTTCTCTAAATATTTATGATGTTGTAAAATGAAGGAAGCCAATTCGTTTTCTTCTCTAGTTGGAGCGCCAAAACTCGCGCCCTTTGCGGCTGTTGTGCATATAGCCTCAGTAACTGCATCGTTGGCATGACCTAAAATAAGTGGTCCCCAAGAACAACAGAAATCAATGAATTCATTTCCATCTGCATCCCAAACATGCGAACCTTTTCCTCTTTCAAAAAACAAAGGATTTCCTCCTACCGACTTAAATGCGCGAACCGGAGAATTCACTCCTCCCGGAAAATATTTCTTCGCTTCTACAAAAAGTGCCTCACTGTTGCTCTGTTTCATGGTGCAAACTTACGCTTGAACGAGAAAAACAATGTACTTTTGCTTCCCACAATTTTTTATTAATTTGAAATATTACTTTACTTTTCTCTTATTTCTAATTGCCTCTACTTTGAGTGCAAAAGATTTTCCTATAGAATCATTTCAAAAGTTAGAGAAACTTGGAATTTCAGTAACACCTGAATGCGGTGTTTATGCAGAGGCAATAACAGTTTCATTTAAAAACAATACGCAGTTCACAATTCTCTTCCGATTAGGAAATTCTGACACTGATAAATTCCAAGTTTTTAAAAACCCAATTACCCTCAAACAGAACACCTGCATACAAGTAAAATTAGAAGGCGCTAATGCCCCCAAAACAATTTTCATTGGAACATTCGTTGTAGGACGAAAACACTCGCTTCCTGTAATCTGTTTGAAAGTTACCGATAGTCAATTCTTTCCTCCAACAGGAATATATGACGGCACAAGGGTATCGGGTGGAAATGATACCGCAGGCGGCGGTGGTCATTCCAATTACATTGGTAATGCCTGGAAAAAAAATCCAATCTCTTGCTTCGCTCAATTTTATTACAACAACAAATTGGTTGAAGCAACTTCATGTAAACTCAAAACCTTCGGAGGTTGGACCTTGGGGTTACCCGAAAAATCATTACATCTTCTCACTGACACAACCGTTGGGAAGAAAAACTTCGAATATAACTTTTTCAAAAACAAGCCCTACAACGAATTTGAGCATTTAGTTTTAAGAACAAGCGGTAGTGATCAACACTTAACACGATTTAAGGATATAAGCATCTCTAGCTTCGCCGCTGAGCTCAACGTAGACTACATGGACTACGAACCTGTGATTATGTATGTCAACGATAAATATTTCGGCATAATAAATCTTCGTGAAAAAATCAACAAAGAGTATCTTGGTAATAATCACAACGCTACTAAAAAAACAACTGAACTACTTGAACTTGCTGGAGGGAATTCTAAAGATTACGAATCGCTAAAAAACTTTATAGCAGCGCACTATAAAGATTATAATTTTTCAATTGAGTTAGAAAAACTCATGGATATAGAAAACTATTTCAACTATAGTTTTTTAGAAATATTTATCGCTAATATGGATTCTCGTGGAAACATTCGTTTCTGGAAAGATACCTCAGGTGCAAACAAATGGCATTGGATTTATTATGACGGAGATTTAGGATGTGGCTCACACTATCACACCCAAAATTTTTTGAAAGAAAGAATAAGCCCCGTTCAAACAGAGTGGTATAATCCACTTTGGACAACGCACATCCTTCGTTATACAACTTTGAACCCTGAACTTCGAAATAGATTCATTCAGCAATCGTGTCTGATTATGAATACAATTCTGCACAAGGATTCAACAGCACACCGAATGGATAATTTCGCAAATAACATTTCAGAAGAAATTCCATTTCACATAAATAGATATCCCATTAGTCGAAAAGAAACTGAGAGTGGTTGGAGACACCACATTGCCACCTATAAAAATTTCTGGGAACTTAGACCCGCCTCCATGCTTACACACCTTCAAGAAGCATTTCAACTTGGAGGGACCGTTCAAATAAAATTAAGCTCCAATTTCCCGAATGAAAAGCTTTTGAAAATAAACAACTCCAAGCTCTTTTTTAAAGCAGTTGAAGGGCCTTTTATAGCGAATATCCCTTTGCCTGTTTCACCGATTGGAGGTAGCTTTCCTTATGAATTTGTCCAATGGAGCGACGGGGACAAAAACCCTTCACGAATACTGAGCTGTGACAAAAATCAAACATTGGAAGCCCAATTCAAACATGTTGAGAAATCCGAACTAGCATCCAAACTCCGCATTCGTCGTTTTGGCAGTCAGATGAAGGCAAAAGACCCTATGCATTGGATTGAAATCATTAACCAAAGCACGGAGGCCATTGACTTAAACGGCATCATACTTTATGATTCTCCGAATGGTCTTGTGGATACTTTGTTCAAAGCTAGCTATGCTGAAATGCTTGCTCCTTTGAGTTCAGTCATATTTGTAAGTCGAAGTCATACCAGCGATGTGGGTGACATATTGCACCTTCCTGAAGGAACAAAAATTTATCCGCTTGATTTCCCCATTGGTTTTAGCCCTAAGCACTCTTTCTTCCTTGGTGACAATAAAAATAGGCTAGTGGATAGTATGATTGTTGATTTCCCAAATTCACTTTTCTCCCACGGCAAACATTTCGTTTGTTTCTTTGATGAAAAAGGGAAAACCGTTTACGATAGAATAAATCAAAAAACTGAATTTGACTGGACCGTTAAAGAAGGTAAAAATGCCAACCAACTAATGAGTGCGCTAACCCATCTTCCCTTGTGGATTTATTTAAGCAACGGCTTTATCTTATTGATATGTCTTTTACTCGCTGGTTTGAAAAAAATCAAGTGGCGCGATGCTATTAAATATTTCGCATTTGCCGCACTTGCCATTGGCCTGCTTTATTGGGCTTATAAAGGCGTTTCAATTCAAGATATTGTTGGGCAAATACTAAATACACATTGGGTTTGGATTGTTGCTGCATTGTTGATTGAATACGTGTCTGTTATTTTCAGAGGAATTCGCTGGAACCAATTGTTGAAGCCACTCGGTCACAAAGCGAACACCTGGAATGCCATTCACGCTGTTGCCTTTGGGTACTGCATGAACGACTTGGTTCCAAGAAGCGGCGAAGTCGCTCGTTGCACATTACTTTTCAAATCAGATAAAATTCCAGTATCGACCTTAGTTGGAACCGTAATCGTAGAACGTGTGATAGACATGGTAATGTTTGGTCTTCTTCTCCTTTGGGGGATTTTGCTTTTACCTTCCACGTTGTCTTCGTTAATGAATGAAACAAAAAGTCCCGGATTCTCAATGGAACTCGGAATTGTTTTAATCGCATTAATAGTGATTGGAATCCTTGTATTGCGATACATCTTGAAGAACACTTTCAATAATAAATTCATTGAAAAATTCGCAGAATTCATTCGTGGCACATGGAAAGCTTTTTTAAGTGTTGGAAAAATTGAAGGTAAATTCAAATTCATTTTTTTAACCGTTGGAATTTGGGGGGCGTGGTTACTCATGACTTGGTTCAATTTATTAGCCGTTCCAGGTTGTGAGCACATGGGGTTGAATGAATCGGTATTCCTCATGATATGCGCAAGTTTGGCTATGCTAGCGCCGACTCCGGGCGGATTGGGAGCATTTCACTCCATTACAATCATCGGATTTATTGTTTTAGGATATGCAGATGAAAGCAATGCATCTACTTCCCTACTCGGATTAACCTTTGCGACGGTTTCTTGGTCAACAAGAACACTCATGGAAATTGCTTCAGGCTTCTTTGGTTTCCTCATTGTATCATACAGAATCAAATATGGAAAAACTGCTTCAGCAAATTAAAGTTTGGCGCGAAGCCGGAGAAACCATTGTTTTCACCAATGGCGTTTTCGATATTTTGCATGTGGGACATGTTACTTATTTGGAACAAGCAGCAGCGCTTGGCAATAAGTTAATTGTTGGCGTGAACAGTGATGCTTCTGTTCGAAGCTTAAACAAAGGTCCTGAACGTCCGATTAACCCCGAGTGGGCGCGTGTTCGCGTTTTAGAAGCCTTGCGTTGTGTAGATGCCGCAGTCGTTTTTATAGACCACACTCCTCTCGATTTAATTCTGTCTATTCAACCCAACATTTTGGTGAAAGGTGGCGATTACAATCCAGAAGAGACAGATGAATCGAACAAGACCTACATGGTGGGTTCGAAGGAAGTGAAAGCTTCCGGCGGAAAAGCAATTGCCATTCCTTTGGTTGAAGGATTTTCGACAACGAATATTCTGAATAAGCGATAAGCTTTGGAAATTCTAGCCATACTCTCAAGTCTTGCCTACACTGTTCTGTATCTCTTGGAGTCTGCATGGTGTTGGCCTTTGGCCATTCTGGGGAGCTTAATCTATTATTATTTATGTCGAAAAGCCAACCTGCCAGGAGAGAGCTGGCTACAGTTGTTCTACGTTGGCTTCGCAATGTATGGTTGGATAAACGCAACCGCTGCTTTTCAGCATCCTGTTTGGAAGACATCTCATCACATTCTTTTTTTATTCGGAGCAATTGTTCTGTGGCAGTTACTTTTTCTTGTTTTGAAAAAAAGAAATTCGGCACTTCCTCAACTCGACGCATTTGTACTGGCCTTTGCCCTTGCCGGAACAGTTTTGCAAATCTTATACATCGAAAGCAATTGGTACTATTTCGTTGCAGTTAATTCCATTTCGATATATACCTATTGGACACGCGGATTGAAGAAAAGCATTGTGCTTTACCTCGTATACCTAGGTCTAAGTATTTACGGAATTATTAAGTAAAATCTTCGAAAAGAAAATCGTTGTATGGGAAACGAACGATGTGAATTTCGCGTGCACGGTTGTATAAGATTTCGCGAAATTCTTCCACATGTATTTTCTTCGCAGCACTCATGAACACAACATCTTCAGAACCCATGCGCGACATCCAAGATTCTTCCAATTCCTCAAGCGAATAATTCTCAATGGTCTTAGGTGTTAAGTCGTCTTCCTCTTTTTCAATAAATGAATAAGCATCTATTTTATTAAAAGCAAGAATCATGGGCTTGTCACCCGCTCCAATTTCTTGAAGCGTTTCCATAACAACCTTATGATGATCCTCAAATTGCGGATGAGAAATATCTACAATGTGCACCAATAAATCTGCTTCGCGAACTTCATCTAATGTGCTCTTGAACGACTCTATCAATTGGTGAGGAAGTTTGCGAATGAATCCAACAGTATCGGTCAACAACAAAGGCAAATTTCTTACAACTACTTTTCGCACCGTTGTATCTAACGTTGCGAATAATTTATTCTCTGCCAACACTTCGCTCTTGCTCATCATGTTCATGATGGTAGACTTTCCAACGTTGGTATATCCAACAAGAGCCACACGAACCATGGCTCCGCGATTTCCGCGTTGAGTTGTTTTCTGGCGATCAATGATTTTCAAATCTTCTTTCAACTTCGCAATTCGATCGCGAATAATTCTTCGGTCAGTTTCAATTTGAAGCTCACCAGGACCGCGCATTCCAATTCCTCCTTTCTGTCTTTCCAAGTGTGTCCACATGCGCGTTAGGCGCGGAAGTAAATATTCGTACTGTGCTAGTTCAACTTGAACTTTGGCATGAGCGGTTTGAGCGCGCGCAGCGAAAATGTCGAGAATCAAATTGTTACGATCGAGGATTTTCACCTTGTGATCATCGTCGTTGAACAAGTTTTCGAGATTGCGCAATTGCGACGGAGAAAGTTCATCGTCGAAGATGACCATGTCCACTCCGTTCTCAAAAACAAAAATTTTAATTTCTTCAATCTTTCCAGAACCCACGAAGGTTCTGTTGTCGGGGTGATCAAGACTTTGCCAATAGCGCTTCACACAAAACGCATCGGCAGTTGTGGCAAGAAACGCCAATTCATCTAAGTACTCGGTAAGAACATCTATGTTCTGTCGCTTATTCACTATCCCAACTAGCACACAGGTCTCTTGGGGTTTCTTCGTGTCTTCTAATTTTGCCATCTTATCTTCCCGACAACTTCATACAGTATGCTGTAAGCGCATCAATTTCTTGAACGGTTAACATACTTTCAAAAGGTGGCATTCCTGCTTTTCCGTGTATAATCTGATTTTTTATTTCATCAGCGGAAAGCTGACTTAATGTAAGTTTTTTTGCTCCACTCATTTGAAGATTTCCTTCACTACCATGACAGGTTGCACAGCGCTTAATGAATAATGCTTGAGCATCCACAGGCCCTTGTGTCTTCGGCTCTTCTGAACACGCTTCGAAGCACAGCGAAAAAACAAATGCTAACAAAGAGTAGAGTAGTACGTAAATAATCTTCTTGTTCATTCTCAGTGCATGAAAGCCATTTTCGACCAGTACCCCATGTAGCTCATAGCAAATATGGTAATGAGCAATCCCAATCCGTAGAATATTGCAATTTTCTTCGCGCGCTCACGTCCGTTCGTTGCACGCTTTGCTTTCGAATATCCCAATGTGATAAAAACAACAGCCAAAATCATCATAATCGGATGCTCAATCAGCTTCATGCGAACTGCAGCGTCTTTCATGATGTTCACGCCCGTTCCAGAAATCGCAGAAAAATTCATTGCCAACAATACCAATCCAACTAGAAGCTGAATGTGAGAAAAAATCAATGTAAATAAAACCAACTTGCTTGGCTTGCCTGAAACAGTTTCGTTCTTCTCTTTCACCAATGAAACAACAATGGCTAAAAGCGGAAGAAGTAACAATAAATAAGGAAGTAAAATGTGTAAGTGTTTGAAGCCGGTTTGCATAATTATTAATTTTCCTCAAATCTAATCTTCTTTTTGAAAAACTCCACATCTTTGTGCCCAAGAAAAGACTATGAACAAGATTATATATAACGTTACGGTTAGCGTAGACCCCGGAATTCACGAAGAATGGATTACCTGGATGAAGGACATTCACATACCAGATGTCATGAGTACGGGCAAGTTTCTGCAAAACCGAATATTAAGAGTTCACGGGGAAGAGGAGAACGGTGTCACCTACGCCGTTCAATATACCGCAGCTAACCGAAGTGAATTAGATGCGTATTTCGCTGAACATGCGCCGCGCCTTCAAAAAGATCACGTAGACAAATACGGCAATAGCGCTGTGGCTTTTAGAACCATTCTTGAATTGCTCCACGAAAGTTGAGAGTTGTTGTTCAAGAAGAAAATAGACTATTTTTGCACCACTAATTACTGAACGACAATTTATTGAAATGAGTGCTACCCTTCAGCAAGAAAAGCTAAACCTTCGAGTTTCGCAGATGGCAGAGAATCTTATAGGTTCTGAAATCATTAAACTAGGCGGAGAAATTCGCGACCGCATTCTTCAAGGAGAAAAAATATACAACTTCACCATTGGCGATTTCAACCCACAAATTTTCCCTATCCCTGCTGAGTTAAAACAATTCATTATTGATTGTTACAACGAAGATTTAACTAACTATCCCGTAGCAAACGGAGTGGTTGAATTGCGCAATGCCGTAGTTCAGATTCTAAGAGAAAAACAAGGTCTCGACTATTCCGCTGAAGAAATATTAATCGCTGGTGGTGCGCGTCCAATCATCTACGCGATCTTCCAAGCTATAGTTGACCCGGGTGACAAAGTAGTTTTCCCAGTTCCCTCTTGGAATAACAATCACTACACCCATCTTTCTCACGCGCATCAAGTGTTCGTTGAAACACTTCCTGAAGACAACTTCATGCCGAATGCAGACTTGTTGAAGGAACATATTCAAGGTGCTTCTTTATTGGCGCTTTGCTCTCCATTGAACCCAACAGGAACGGTATTTTCGAAAGATCAGTTGGAAAGTATTTGCGACATGGTGTTGGAAGAAAATGCGAAGCGCGGAGCAAACGAAAAACCCTTGTACGTGATGTACGATCAGATATATTCGTTGCTCACTTTCGGAGATACACAGCACTTCGATCCAGTTACCCTTCGACCTGAAATGAGAAAGTACACCGTGTTCGTAGATGGGATTTCCAAATCACTTGCCGCTACTGGTGTTCGCGTGGGGTGGGGATTTGGCCCTGAATTTATCATTGATAAAATGAAGAGCATTCTTGGTCACGTGGGTGCTTGGGCACCACGACCAGAGCAGATAGCAGCTGGAAGATATTTGCAAAACATTGCATTGCTCGACAATTATTTAACTTGGATCAAAGAAGAATTACAAACGCGTCTGAACGGATTTTATTCCGGATTCGAAAGCCTACGCGAAAAAGGATTTGCAGTTCGTGCCATTCCTCCGGCAGCAGCCATTTACCTTACGGTTCAATTTAATTTAGTTGGAAAGAAAACGGCTGAGGGAAATGTTCTTGCAAACACAGGAGACATTACTTCCTATATTTTAAATGAAGCGAAAGTAGCCATTGTTCCTTTCCGTGCCTTTGGATCTTCAGACGATTCAACGTGGTACAGACTTAGCGTTGGAACCGCTTCACGCGATGATGTTTCGCAAGCAATTGCTTCGCTTGAAGCAGCACTTTCGAAGTTGTCGTAATTAAATATGATGATACCCTTCACCACGAATAATGGAGAAGGCTCTGTACAATTGCTCTACTAAAATTATTCTGACCAAGTCATGAGGGAATGTCATGTCTGATAAACGCACTTGTTCATTCGCTCGTGCATAAACTTCATCTGAAAATCCGTGCGCTCCGCCTATAACCAACACCCAAGATTTGATTCCTGCGAGTTGTTTCTTTTCGATATGTTTTGAAAAATTAACTGAGGTGAATGCCTTTCCTTTTTCATCTAACAGACAAAGAAAATCTTCCGTTTTGAGTTGCTTAAGAATAAGCTCTCCTTCTTTGTTCTTTTGAATATCCGGGGTTAGACCTTTCGTTGCGATGTCTTTCAATTCAATATATTCGAACGTGCAGTAATGCGGCAGTCTTTTGGTGTAACGCGCAATTCCTTCCTTTACGTAAGGTTCATGCGTATGACCAATGACCAAGACCTTCACTCTCATTCGCGACGGTCTTCTCTGTTCTCTTTAATATCTTGCTTCTGCAAGGGGTTAGCTGCAAAAGATCGATACTCTTTGCGTTTGAGGAAAACGTCAGTTGCCGTGAAAATAGCTGCGCGCAAAGAGGCCTCATCGGCAGTTCCTTGGCCAGCCAAATCATAGGCTACGCCGTGATCGGGAGAAGTTCTAACTATTGGTAGTCCAGCTGTGAAATTCACCCCGCTATCAAAAGCTATCGCTTTGAACGGCGCCAATCCCTGATCGTGATACATCGCTAAAACAGCGTCGAACTTCAAATAAGCTCCTGAACCAAAAAAACCGTCGGCGCCGAAGGGTCCGTATACATGAAATCCTTTTTCAACTTGATCACGAACCACCGGAAGTATCACATCCTTCTCTTCGGTGCCAATTAATCCGTTATCTCCAGCATGTGGATTAAGCCCAAGCACCGCAATACGGGGAGTTGGAATACCAAAATCGCGCTCAAGACTTTCGCGCATGATTGCCAACTTCTCTGTAATCTTTTCTTTCGTAATGTTGGCACTTACCTCTTTCAAAGGAACGTGTCCTGTTACAATTCCAATCTTCAAAGCAGGGCTCACCAAGAACATTAACACCTTATCTGTACCAGCCATTTTCGCTAAATATTCTGTGTGTCCCGGGAAATTAAAATCTGCGTTCTGTACATTGTCTTTATTGAAAGGCGCTGTAACCAAAACATCAATCTTATTCGACGCCAAATCACTCGCCGCCATTTCCAAACTTCTACGCGCCATCTCACCGCCAAGGGCAGTCGGCTTTCCCCACTCAATATCTCCTTTGAATTCCTTCCAGCAATTCACTAAATTCACTTTCTTCGCAACCGCTTCTTCAGCCGTTGAAGCATTTTGGTAAGTGAATTCTTCCATTCCACCTATGCGTTTCGTTTGCTTAATGATTTCAGCATGCGAATAAATAACCGGAACAATGTGCTCGAGCATTCGGGTGTCGCAAAAAACCTTAATCACGGTCTCAAGCCCAATACCATTCATATCGCCACAACTAATTCCAACTTTAACTTTTTCCATTATTAAATGGTTTTCAAACCGAATGATTGTTCGGTTTAGTTAGCGTAATTCTTTTTTATGAAATCGTACAACAAACGTACTCCAACACCTACTCCACCTTTCGTGCGGTAAGCATCTACCTTATTTTGGTAAGCTGGACCAGCGATGTCAATGTGAATCCATGGGTAATCTGTGAAATGTTCAAGGAACTTTGCAGCAGATATTTGTCCCGCAAATGCACCGCCCAAGTTTTTCAAATCAGCCACATCACTCTTCATCTCTTCTCCATACTCTTTCCACATTGGGAATTGAATCAATCGCTCCCAAACTTCAAATCCGCTGTCCATAAGGTTGTTCACCACCTTCTGATCTGCTGTAGCCATAACCGCGCTTGCGTAAGTTCCAATTGAACGAACTGCAGCACCTGTTAATGTTGCTAAATCTATAACCAATTCAGGCTTGTATTTCTTCGCGTAAACCAAGGCGTCTGCTAAGATCAATCTTCCTTCAGCGTCTGTGTTCAATACTTCAACGGTTGTTCCGTCGCTGATTGTTAAAACGTCTTGTGGACAAACTGCATTTCCGCCTGGACGGTTGTCTGTTGCTGGCACCAAAGCCACAACGTGAACAGGAAGATTGTTTGCAGCAATTGCATAGATTGCACCTATTACTGCAGCACCACCTGCCATATCGCATTTCATTTCATCCATTGAACCAGGAGTGGGCTTCAAGCTTAATCCACCTGTATCGAACACCACACCCTTTCCAACTAAAACAATTGGTTTCTTGTTCTTCGCATTCTTTGGTTTGTACTCCATAATGGTGAACGTAGGCGGATCAATACTGCCCTTATTCACACCAAGAAGTCCACCCATTTTAAGTGCTTCAATTTGCTTCTTGTTTAAAATTTGAGTTTTGAATCCAGCTACTTTTCCAGCCTTATTCATCTCTTCTGAAAATTGTGTTGCTGTTAAAAACGAAACAGGTTCATTAATAAGCGTGCGAGCCAATTCCGTTGCTTCAACAATATTGTGAAGTTCTAACCAGTCGGCTTCAGTTATTGTAGCGTCAGTAACAAATATTTTTGAAAGTGTATTTTTCTTGTTTGCCTTTTCCTTGAAATACTTCAAGAATTGGTAGTTGCTTAGAGCAGCACCTTCAGCCAAATACCAAGCGGCTTTCTCGAACGTGCTCTGATTCACAATGTGCAACGATTCAAGATTCGTTTTGTTCACGGCTGCTTGAATTTCCACCCCTGTCTTGCGCATAGACTCTTTCGCTTCAGCGTTCCAAGTTCCTTCTATTGCCACGTAAAAATGCTTCTCAGTTAATGAAGGCATTAACACGGTGTTGCGATTCACGTTGATTTCGCTTTCCAAATAAGTCAACTGAGCTTTTTCAAGTTTCAATTTCTTTACTTCTTTTTTATTGAAAAGAGTTACGACTACATCTGCGTTCTTCGGCGCTTTGTTGCTGATTTTTGCCATTGTATATTTCTATTAATTCGGAATAAAAAAGAGAGCTTTTTCGGCTCTCTTCATTTTTATAATGTTTGCTTTACTTCTACTTCTTCGAAGGCCTCTATTAAGTCACCCTCTTTGATGTCGTTGAATTTATCGATGTTCAATCCGCATTCGTATCCTTTCACCACTTCCTTCACATCGTCTTTGAAACGTTTCAATGATCCGAGGAGTCCTGTGAAGACCACAATTCCGTCACGAATTACACGAACACGACTGTTGCGACTAACCTTACCTTCCAGCATGAAGCAACCAGCAATGGTTCCGACCTTGGTAATCTTAAACACTTCACGAATTTCAGCAGTACCAACGACCTGCTCTTCAATGCGTGCAGACAACATACCTTCCATGGCCTCTTTAATTTCTTCGATGGCCTTGTAGATGATCGAGTACAACTTGATTTGAATTTCTTCGTTCTCTGCAATCTTACGCGCACTTTGACTTGGACGAACTTGGAAACCAACGATGATTGCATCGGAAGCCGATGCCAACAACACGTCTGAT
>Ga0208483_1000130_pt1 | contig 16261 bp, 16 predicted proteins | sample LakMenE01Jun11ns_FD_150659 | JGI IMG/M metagenome (GOLD analysis project Ga0208483, IMG submission 150659) | Freshwater microbial communities from Lake Mendota, WI - 01JUN2011 deep hole epilimnion ns (SPAdes) | ecosystem: Environmental > Aquatic > Freshwater > Lake > Epilimnion/Euphotic zone ... | reverse complement strand
CTTCAAACGCTAGATATACTTTGTAAGTATATAGGATATTTTAATTGGAGTTATTACGAGCAAAGTTGTTTGGATACAGAGGTTATTTCGGAGTCAGAGTTTAATATATACGTTTCAATTTTCGATTTAGATTTTATTAATACAATTGAACCACATGAAGGGGCTTTTCAATCTGTTTCAAGAAAAATAGCAGTGCGTTTCAGAGAAGATCCAGATTCATTGATTCGAAATTTAGACTTCTTAATGAAAAGGGATCATTTTCAAGTTTTTTTTGTAGAACATTTTCCCGATTATGACAATCTGTGCACGTATTATTTCAAAGTTTACCAGTCTTATTTAAATTATAATCGGAAAGTCGAGGCACAACTTTTTGGAAATTGCATGCTATTTTTAAAGTCGTTTTGGATGTTGGATGAACAGGAATGCCGTGAAAGTTTACAATTAATTTCAAGAGTGAAAATAAATGCTCAATTTCATCCGTATCTCGTTGGAAGATATTTTGCTTGTCATCTACTTTTTCATACGCACTATGGAGAGAGAGAATTGGTGAGTCATTTTGTAGATAGTTACATGAAACTGCGCTCCGAGTTGCCAAAGAATGGAAAGCATTTTAATGATTTTCCTGCAAGTGAATATATTGTTTCAGAAACTCTTTTGCATTGCGGGAGATTTGAGGATAGCATTGCGATTGTGAAAATGGCTTTTGCAGAATATAAATTAAAAATGGAGTTTGTAAGAAAGGGTTACTATAGGCAATTGCAAATCATTCACAGTATAGCGTGTAATAAGTTGAACATCAGCATAAACGATGAACACAAGATAAAACGGATTAATCCTGAAGACTTTTATTTTATCTCTAGAGAATATTTCAAAGTACTGTACTTGTATTTGCGAAACTCAGAGTGTGACAGAGAGGAGGCTTTGGGTTTGTCAAGAAAAATGGGCAACAAATATCTCGAAATGGTTTTTCTTGGAGGGGGCGCGGCAGGAGATTGATATTAATCCCGCTCACTTCTTGAATTTTCCATGTTGATCAATGCAATGTTTATAGCGACAGCGCTTGATAGAATTAACATCTTGTATTCTGGTTTGCAAAAGTGAGAATTTATTTGAATTTTAAATGTTTTTGAAGCATTTAAAATTTCTTTTGCAGTTCCCTTCCAATCCTTTTTGATCAAGCCAATCTGTTTTTGAGAGTTGTCTATAATTTTAAATTCAAGGGAGTTTCTGTCTCCGTGAATCTCAAAAATTATTTCTTCAGCGTCATTTACTGCTTCATAATGCAGTTTTAAAAATTTCAATCTTGATATCAATTTCCCAAGAGTCGCGCCTTCATTATTTTTAATTGTCAAAGTAGAATTTAATACTTTTTCTTGAATTATTGTCGATTCTGTTTTGCCTTCTGAATTTTTAAGTTCTACTGAATAAGAAAAGACACTTGGAAGAAAAAACGAAATGAATTTTTGTCTGGAATTCAATTCTTTTCGTTTAGCTGAAACTACGCAGTTCCCTTTTTGATCAAAGATGGCTGCAGTGTAAATCCTGTCGAGGCGATTTGATTTTTGTTCTAAGACGAAAAAATCTGGGGTATATAATTCTGATTTCATGCGTTAAGAGGATTGCTATACGCTCTATATTTCCTTAATAGATGATTTTAGATCGAGATTCGAGATGTGAGGGGTAAGTCGGCTTGCACTCTATTGTAAATCGAATTATTTTTAATTTTCTTCGTCCTTATTTGACCGCAGTAGGAGCCAGATTGCTCCAATAATTATAGAAATAGCTTTTCCTTGCCATGGTATCGTAAACAGGAAATAAGCTCCGTCAGCGATTGCTTGCTTGCCGTCTGAATTCACTGAACCTGAAGGTTCAGGTGTGAAGAAAAAGCCTATTATTGGAAGAATTATGAGCAAGTAGGGGAGTGCTTTTGAGATCATAAATATTTTTAATAGTTGCAGGATTAATTTTCAGGAGTGAATCGGATGTGTTAAGAGTATTTCTACTGCACTTTAATTAGATTAACAGTAATACCCGCAATTTTCCATGTTAGTTTATTATCAGTTAAAGCGTATTCTCCGCATTCCTCTGGGGATTTTACTGGGTCTGATGACTCGTCTAATTGATAGGATTTTACCATACATAATTGACCGTTGCTTTTTCGCCATTCAAATTGCTCTAATCCTTGTGATGAGTTTTCTTCACCTGTTCCATCTGCTCTGAATATCATATAGCTATCTTCTGAACCCTTCAACACATATTTCCCCTCAAATGTCACTGTTTTTTCTTCGGTTTTAATTGTGCTTTTTGAACTATTTGTTTCAGTTGTACCGCAGCTGGATATTGCAATAACAGCGAGAAGTGTCAGGCTGAAATATTGGAATTTTTTTTTTCATTTTTTTTTGGAGGTTATATGGAGATAGACAAGTTGTTTTGTTTCAGCTTAAAGGAATATTTAGGTTCTTTTTTTGAACTTTTTGCTACTAGGAAGTTCTCTGTATAGCGGTTCAGCGGTATAAAGAATGTTGTTTTTATAGGATAGGATTATAATCGGTTGACTTTTGTTCCAATCGTCCTCAGATTGAAAAACTCCGTCAATGGTTCTGACAAAGAATATTTCATAAGTGTCTCCATATACTCTGCCTTGACATTCTACTTCAAAGAAGGTTTGTCTGCCCACGCCTTCATAAACACATGAATTGTCATTCCGTATTTTTAAATCATAAGTAATTGGTCCCGGCACCTCATATGTATAAGAACCAACGTATTTCCCACCACCATTTGATGATTGGCCGGAGCTGGTAATGCAGAAGAGTGATGAAAGAATAAATATTATCCCGATTTTTTTCATGTTATTAAAGCTGTAATTTATTTAGGTAATGTTTTTATAGTATCCTGAAAATTAGAATATACATAAAGTTACAAAAAAAATAGCGGGGTACACTTCTATTGTGTTTTTTTATTAATCTTTTTGCTAAAAAAATCAAATGCTGAATATTCACATGCGAAAAACACTTGTTTAGAAATTACAATTCTATCAAGATTGTTTAAAACATGGAGCGAGAAAAGAGCACCCTAGGTAGCCGGTAAAACGATCATGAACACATACTAATCACACTAGATGAATATTCAATTTGTTATTTAGCGGAATGATATATTCCAAGGAATGAAATGCATTTCGCATAGTATCATAGAACTTTCAATACCCCATCAGCGCAAAAACGGAAAAGGAAGAGAGCCAGTGGTCAATATCGTAATTTCCTTTGCCAATGCTTTCTTGGGCATAATCCCACATCGAATTCATTTCGCGTATCCACTTACTGCGAAGTTCAGGATTTAAGTCATTTTCATTTAAACTTTTCATCAGGCCATTTAAACACCAGATTCTATTTAAATGATAACCGTCCCAATGAGCCTCATACCCATCGTGTTTTTCCGTTTTTTTAATTACCAAAGCATTGGATATTTTTTGCTGGTCTAATAATTCGGGGCAGAATGAATTTAACCATTTTACAAATTTGTCATGTGGTAAAACCTTACGCATTAAATCGGCAGTCAAGAGGCCTCCAGACATGAAGTCATATTCATGTGGTTCTTGCCCCAAGGGGTAATATCCGTTTTTTGAATAATATTTTATTGCAGTTTTTTTGACAACTTTTTCCAATTTCGTTTTGCCGAATGAAACGGCGTAATCATGCGCGAATGAGAGTCCCATAGATGGACTATCATGGCTGCCACTTATGAATTTTTCCGGCTTTTGCTTGCTCCAAAACTCGATGTGGTTATTTTCAATAAAAGTCAAAAGGGGTTCAAGGTTTTCAAGCCATATCTTGGCTTGTGGATTATCCCATTTTTTCAGTTCGTCGGCAACCTTTAGTAGCCACGATTGACCGTAAGGGAATTCATAGTATTTGGTCTCTTCGTTGGTTGTAAAAAATATTAATTCACTCTGAATATTTTCTTTATCGAAGCTTTGATTCAAATGTTGCTTGATTTGTTCCGCTTCGGGTAACGTGGGGAATTCTTTCAATAATTTTACAAGACACCAATGGTTATGAACGCAACTGTGCCAATCAAAACAACCGTAAAAAGATGGCCAAAGATTCTTAGGTTTTAATTCCTCTTTTTCGTACTCATTAAGGAAATGCACAGTGTCGTTCCTAACACAGGAAAGAGACAGATTTGCGAAGTAAGAAGCTCCGTTTTCGTTTAGAAAATACTGACCATTATTATCCGCAGATACAATGGCGGTAGTTTGAGAAAAAACAAGAAATGGAGAAAAGAAAGTAATCCAAAAGATAATCCCCTTAGGCATGATTTAAAGTGTTTTAGTTATTCGTTTTTCTTGCTGAAGCCTCCTCTTGCAATTGCCAATGTTTCCTTACCAATTCCAACAACAGAAGTAATATTCAAAGGGAACTCGAGTAAAACATGTGTGAAGCTGAGGAAGAATAGTAAACTCAACCCCGTGGAGTAATCGTAGAGATATAAACCACAAGCTATGAGCCACAATATTATAATTCCTACGAAACGTAATTTTGGTACTTTATGCCAACGAATTACCTCCGTTTTGCTGAACCAATTTAAATAATGATACAGGTATGCGAAAGCAATAAAGCGCATTAGCATTATGCCAACTGATGAAAAGAAAACCAAATCCCACCAATTGTCCTTGAGTTCACCTTCCTTTGCGTCTGCAAGTGCCACGGAGTTCTTGTAATTCGGATGTTCTTTGTTCTGAATTACAAATTCTTTGTCCATAGAATTTTTCCAACGTGCGTTGAATTCTTTCTTTTCAACAGAATCTTTGACAAAAAGATTGATGTAATCGTTATTCGTCATTTGTGGTGTCATTTCGAACTGACGCATCAGGCTAACATTTGTATAGAAGAAGCCATTTCCTTCAGCATAGTAAGCGTTTTTTCCGTACTCTGTTAAGTTTCCTTTTTCGCTATTAGCGGGTAAAAAGAATACTAAAGCCATTGGGACCAAAATAAAAAATCCAATAGACAATAATCCTGTTTTACTGCGTGTCTTTAAAGCTCCAAAGAGCATGAAGAGTCCTGTGAATAAATAAACGTGAATAAGCGTTGGCAGAAGTGAGGTTAAAGCGAAAATCATTGTGCTTGGTTTACCCTGAGTTGCCTCTGGTGATAGCCATCCGGATATATATATGTACAGGAATAATATCGCTACGAGTTTAATCCAAATGTTTTTTACGAAAACAAATAGAAATGCGCTGAATAAACCCAAAACGAGAAGTTTGTCAAATAAATTTGTTTTCGCGAAGTAGTCATATATCTCCGTGTGGAATTGAAAATCTTGCGAGAATGCTGCAAAAGAGAGTAAAATTCCAATAATTAAAAGGACGAGATAATCGTATTTGCCTTTTGAGAAATACTGTCGATCGTGTAACCAACTTATTTCGGTTAGATAGTGAAGAGGACCTAAAAATGCATAGGCAATTAAGAACGTCTCAAAAGGAAGAAAAAAAGATAAGCCAGCGCTTATAATCATCAAGCCTATGTTGAGATAATTAATTTTAGCGTCTTTAGTTAGTATCATGCTTCTTTTTGATTTAGTGGATTATTCCGTCAAAGCAAAAATAACGGAAGAGTTTCTGAAATTAATTGGAAAACCGATATTTTTTTCATTCGGACAGGATGTCGCTATATTGGAGAGGATTTTAATAGAAATCCATACAAATAGGCGAGTAGTATTCTCTGTATGTGCAACTAAAGGATGTTTGAGTCTTAGCTTGTTTTTTTCGCATATCCTGCACCATTTTCGCCCAACACAAAATACATTTTCATTAATCCTTTTCCCTTCACTTCAATGTCGCCGCGATATTCACAGGTGAAGATGTCCTTTACCAATTCGTAGGTGGTTTCGGTAATATTCACTAGGCCTACCGCGCCGCTACTTTCTGCTCTGCTGGCTGTGTTCACAGTGTCGCCCCAGATGTCGTAGGCGAATTTTTTGGTGCCGACAACTCCGGCTACGACCTCTCCAGTGTTGATGCCAAGCCTGCACTCATAGAAAGGTTCGCCTTTGGCAATGCACTCGTTTTTATACGCTGTCATGTATTCTTGCATAGCCAAACCAGCGCGTATAGCATCTATAGGGTTGGAGTCATTGGCGAGGGGTAATCCGCCAGCACACATGTACGCATCGCCTATGGTTTTGATTTTTTCAAGATTGTATTTTTCGATAATCGCATCGAAAGCGGAAAAACATTTGTTCAATTCTTCAATCACTTCTTCCGGAGTCATGCTAGCGCTTCTCACCGTAAACCCTTTGAAGTCTGTAAATAACACTGAAACTTTTGGGTAGTGTTTTGCACTTGCTTTCCCAGTTGTTTTCAGTTCATCGGCCACCTCATCGGGTAAGATGTTGCGAAGAAGTTTATCTGATTGCGATTTTTCTTCTGTCAAGGCATCATTTGCCTCCAGCAAGGCTAGCTTGAATTTAATATTGGAAATTGTTAGTCTGTAGCGCGTTTCGATAAGCATGAACATAAAAACAGTCACAACAAGGAGCAATAAACCGCCATTTACTAGAGCCTCTTCCGTATTCAAAAGGGTGTTCATTTGAAAGAAGTAGCAAGTCGCTAAAATAGAAGTCACAATAATCGCCAGCGAGTAATACCAATTCCACAAAACAAACATACCAGCCCCTATAAAAAGGGCCAAGTAGTTCAACGAGTGACCTGAAAAGTCATCAACTTCAATAACACTGAAAGTGTATGCGTTCTGTAAGGAAATGAGCAGAAAAGGAATGAAAATCAACATTTTTGAATTGATGAACTTGCGTCTGTGTGCCAACAAAGCCAATGCCGCTATAATCGATACGCCTATGCGCAACGACATAATTTGCGAGAAGGCATGGGGAATGTTGAAGTAGTCGGTAATTCCAAAAACTGGATCGAAAATAATTGCAATCCAAGCGCCGTAGATATGGTATTTTTCAGAGGATTTTTCTAAGTCCTCTTCCCAAATTAATTTTGATGCGGTCATGGTTTTTGCATTTTTATACAAGCCCTAAAAATAGTTCAAAAAAGTTTCTACAGGAATAGCCTGTTTTGAAAAATGCAATGAATAGCAATTTATTCTCTCAATCGAACCTTCAACCCAACCTGCGTTGAAAAAACATCCGTGAAGTTAGGTGCTACAAGTCCTCTCGTTTGATTAATTACCGCTTCCGTATTGGGAGAAAAGAGGTAAGGGGTATAACCGACTTGAACAAATGGAGATAAATGAAATTTATTTTTTATGTTGAAGGAATAGCTTGTTCGAACGCTCAGATCACCGCCAATGCCGAAAGCTTTTGAGCGCACTTCGTCATAGATGAAAGGTTCGTCATTTACATTTCTGAATAGAGCGCTTGAAGAGGCAGAGAGAATGAAGTCGGTGGTTAGCCCTTTCAATTTTTCAGTGCTTTCATAACGGAAAATGTATCCCACATTTAAAAAATGCAGGTTGTATTGATTCACGAAATTCACATTCTCGGCATAGCTGCTGAAATGAGAATAAGATGCGTTTATTCCTTGTTTGAATTTATTAGCCGATTTGAAAATGTAGGATACCGAAGCATTCATTCCGTGCATGAGTAAAGGTTGTTTTTCAGTTAGGAAGGGTCTACTGAAATTATACGATTGAATGGCCTTATCCCAGTTGCTTGCCAACATGTATTTGTACGAAAGCTCCGCTTCAATCTCTTGCGCTTGGGTATCTAGGAGCGGAAATAAAAACAGGAGAAGGAAGAGTGCTCTCATTTTCTTACATCCTTTATTAGATTAATCACTTCTCTGTATCCCGTTTCAATAGCGCCATGAACCGTTTGGTGATGTCCGTTTGTATTCATAGCTTCACCTGCGAAGTAGAGTTTTTTAGCAACGTTTTCGCTAGCTACTTTCCTTGCATCTCCCATCCCGACAGTGCTGTAGGAATAGGCTCCTCTTACAAAAGGATTAGTAGTCCAGTTCTGAACGTGCGATGCAACGAACGACGCGGAGGCTTGTCCGTTGTACATTGTGTCTAACTCTTGAAGCAATGCATTTGTTATCGCAGTGTCGCTTCCCAATGAAGTTAAGTATTCCGCTTGCTGACCCATAATGAATGCAAGCAAAACATTATCGTCTTGCGCTTTTCCTATGCTATCGTCGGCATAAGCGGCGCAGATGTTACCACCAAGAATATTTTCATCGAAAAACTTCGAGCTGAACTTCAGAAAAACTTTCATACCCGCATCCATTCCAATTTTTGAAAAAGCTGTTGTTTTTTCTGTTGGAAGGGCAGGGACGAATTCAATGTCTCCCGATTTCAGAATGGTTATGGGAACGGTGATGATAACCTTATCTGCTATGAATGCGTTATTGTTGGAATCAGTTACGTTTATTGTAGGTCCGGTATAATCTATTTGCTTTATTACAGTGTTCAATTGAATGTGGTCTTGCACATGAATCGCAATTTGTTTTTCAATGAGATCGAAAAACGTTTCTTCAAACTTAAAATCATCATCTCCTGCATTCCAGTTTTCTTCCTCCATTATTTTCCAATACGCCGAAATAGTTGAAGCGTCAGCGCCTGAATCTCCGGCAATGGCTTCAACTATATTCTTGTATTCATTTCCGAATCCTTTTTGAATAGCGAACTCTTCGAAAGAAACGTCGGGGACATTTTCTTCGTCATCAAAAATCTCGTTAATGTCCCTTGGCAAAGAAGAAACGAGTTCATTGTTGAACCAGTATTTTTCGTTGCTATCGTCTAATGTAATTTGAGTGTCTGATTTTTTGACTAAATCCCCAACGATGCTATTCTTTCCATGCATCCATTGAGCACCTAGGTCAATGGGGAAATTGGCAAAGCCGGTTAGTTTTCCTAATCTTCCTCCATAGTTAGGAGCCGCCTCTAAAATTTGAAAATCAATGCCTTTCGATTTCAAAATATATCCGGCATACAATCCCGCCGCGCCGGCTCCAATAATCAAGACCTTGCCTTTGAACGAAGTGTCTTCAAACAAAGTGTTTGTCCTACACGAGGAGAGCAATGCCGGAGGCAATAACAATCCTCCGATTGAAAGAAGTGTTGTCTGTTTTAAGAATTTCCGTCTGTCCATGGGTTGTTAATTCCAATTTAAGTCTTTTGTAGATGTTGAAAGCATCAGTCCTTAGGGCTCAACTTCACGAATGACGCCGTTTTCACTAATGACTATTTTTTGACCTAGACTCTTCTTCTTTGAAATGAATTTTTTGGCTGAAATTTTCATGCCCTCAATTATTCGATCGCGAATTTCCTTTAATTCAGAATTTTTCATTTTGCCATTAATTGAATTTGGTTAAATTTTTCATCATTATAAATCACATCTGAATTACCGATAGATTTCTCGAATACTAATTCTGGATTGCTTTTCGAATTGTCGTAAATCATTATCAAATCACAGATGTTTTGATAAAGACTAAAAAGGTTTTTAAGGCCACCATAATATCTGCGAACTATTGTGTCGTTTGGAATATTATGTCCACCTTCCTTAACTCTTGTTTGAACACGTTTTATTGCTAACTCGGTCGATTCAATCCAGAAGAATATAAGCGTTATTGAATAGCCTTTTGATTTTGCTCTTTCGATAGTGTTTACAAAACTTCTAGTAGCAAGAGTTGTTTCAAAAGCAAAATCTTCTCCTAGGTCTAATAGTTCATCAATTCTATTAAGCATGATTCTTCCCGATTCAATAGCAACTTTCTCTGGTTGAAACGGGGATATTCCGCGAGCGATCTCATCTGCATTGACATATTCTCTACAGTTCAAAATGTCTGGAAGAAGGTTGAATGAGGCTGTTGTTTTGCCAGCTCCATTGCAGCCACCGATGATATAAAGCTTCTTTCCAACCATATTCAAAGGTAACAAAGATTAGAATGCCTATTGATTGATCTGAAGGTACAATTTATACTCAGACTTATTCCAACTATAAATGATCCCCAAACATCCTGCAATTAAAACGGTGTAAACAAGTGGAGCAGTATGAACTGATCTGTAATACTCAGAATTGTGAATGAATATCCACATAAGTGTTGAAACCAATCCGGCGAAGGCGAGGCATTTGGTGAGCACTTCACCCATGTAATTGTTGAATCGTGTTAACGTTGAAGGAAGTTTGTAAAGCGTTGCGAACCAGTGGTCTTTGTATCCGAGGAACAAGAACGCCACAAAGTGATTGAATGAATAACCTTTTTCTTCAGGCAAAAGACTTGTGGGTTTGTACGTCCGGATGTAAAAAGCGAATAGGGCATACGCTGTTAGGCAGCCGAGAATAATGAGCAATACTGACCATGAGGAAACACCAGCTACAGTTACGAGTGGATTAGCCTCTTTCGAAAGATCGGGCGTAAGGGTATGTGTGCAATACGCGTCGTAGCTGCGAGAGAAAAGTATCCAAGCGGTTACTGCAATGAACTTTAGGTTTTTGGGTAGCTTTAGCATATTATAAAAGTAGTTTAAACCAGCTAACAACTTAATTTTGCGAATCAAGAGCTAAACTAGAAGATTCGACCTTTTCTCTTTAATCGAAGTCCAAGAGTAAATTGGTTCATCAAATGCCCGCTTTCAATTATTATGTCACTGGTTTTGTAAGATCTGAGAGAGACTAGGCTTGTTGAAACAATGTATAGTTTTTCGAAATTCACGCCAATAGAAAACCGGATGTCGCTTTGAAAGGCGAGACTCGCAGATTTGTAATTATTTTTTTCATTCACAAGAGAGTAGTTGTGAAACTGTAATGCGGGACCTCCCACAAGTGTGAGATTCGTGAAAAATACTTTTTTAATGACTAACGTAGCTGAGTAGCCAGCTCCAATTGCAAAGCTTGTATTGCTGGCTCTATTAAGTTGGCCAAATTTGCCATACTCTGAACTTACTTCATTTGGAATAAAAGCACTGTCTGATTTCAATCGGTTAAAAGTGATATTGGCATAATGTACAAAAGATGTCGCTGATTTTTTTTGAAGTGCGTTTCCCTTAAATGCTGCACCGTAAGAAAATTTCCTTTTGTTTGTGAAATTCATGTAGTTGTAAAAAACATTTGTGTTTTTCAAACCATTGTATTGGTAATAGGGGGTAGTGTCATTAAAATTGGCTATAATATTTGATGAGTTTTTGTCGTAGTAACCAGTGAACCAATTAAATCCTAATTCAGAAACTAAGTTGTCTTCGTTTGTTCCAATTATAAAATTAACTGCCTTAGGTTGTGGTTTTCTTACAGAAGGTTGGTTGGGTATACTATATAAATTAAATAAAAAGAATTTTTTTTCATCAGAATAAATTAACCCAACGTCAGTAAGACTCTCAGCAAAAGGCGTAAGTTTTGTGTTTTGAGTTGTGTCCTTGCTGTTTGGTTGTGAAATCTGTAAGGAGTGATTACTGTAGTTCTGATAAATTGACCAGACTGCATTGTTGTAATACTTGTGAATATAGGTGCTGTCAAAGTAAAATTGAGCAGAAGCTTGACTAAAATGCCAAAGAGATATTGCGAGAATGATTATTTTTTTAGTCATAAATTAATCAATAAAAGCACATGTGTATGTTCGGTTGTGCCCGTTAGAAACCTCGTATGTCCCTGATTCTCCCTTAGCTCTTTGGCACTTGATTACAGTTCCGTCCCATAATTGAAGGGTGTCGTTTCCATAACCATAAAAGTAAATTTCAATAGAATCGTTGACATATTCGAAGTCTTTGATTTTGGGGTCATCAACTTCTTTCACAAAAGTGTCAACGTCCTTTGGGAATACAGGAATGATTTTTCCCTCTTGAATAAACATGGGTAAAAATCCTGGATTGGCAGGGACATCGTAATAATTGTTTCCTGAATACTTTTTGTCAGTCCAGTAGTGGTACCAATTACCCTCCGGCAGATAGACTTTCCAAAATGTTACGCCTTTAGAGATGTCGTCTCTTGCACCGCCTTCTTTTTCAGTAATAACCGGAGCACTTAATATTCGGTCACCAAGCATAAATTGATAATCTTGTTTTAAAGCTTCTTTATCTATAGGATAATGCAACGATAAATGTCGAACCATTGGCAATCCTTTATCCTCAGCTTGTTGAGCCAATGTGTATATGTAAGGAAATAATTTTGCGTGAAGCTTGGCGTATTTTTTCCATTGTTCCAGTGTTTCTTGATCTTCATCAAATCGCCAATGGTCACATAAAGGCAAGCCTCTGTGCAACCTCATAACCGGAATCAGCGCTCCCATTTCAATCCAACGAAACATCATGAGTTTATCCATTGGCGGTGATTTATAGCAATTATAAGCACCAACATCTATGGATGTACTTGGGTGTGCGGAAATCCCTGTATTGGTTACCCCTACGATTTGTCCTCCCAAACCTGAAAGGTTATCATAAGTAGCATTTCTATCGCCTGTAAAAGGAAAAGTGACATTGGATTGCTGCCCAATAAATCCGCTTCTTGGAATAATCACAAAATCTTTATCCGGGTAAGTGGTCTTCCAGAAATTATCTACAGTTTTTGCCCATAACAAAGGAAACTTGTTATGCATGGTTAAACCATATTCTCCGTTATATGAAATCGAGTTATAAGGTGTGTATTCGCCAAAATCATTTATCAAACCATCTGCTCCTGAGTCTGCTATTTTTTTTAATATCTTATTACAAAACCATTTTGTTGCTTCAGGGTTTGTCCAATCAAATTGTGAATTGTGCCAAATTGCAACTTGAAAAACATAAGGATCCCCCTTCTTATTCTTTGTGAAATAGCCCATTTTTTTTGCTTCTTCATACAGAGGACTTTTTTTGAATAATATAGCTGTTGGAAGGTACGGTATTATGTAAGAAATGTGTTTTACCCCAGCCTTGTGTTGTTCTTCGATCATTTTTTTATAATCCGGATACTGTTTTTCGTTCAATGTCCATGCTTCCAATGAATGAAGAATGTCTTTATTCCAGTACCAATCTTCAGCCCATATTGCGCTTAAAGGAATCTTATTTTCCCTGCAGATTTTCAACACTTTTTCATTCACAACTTGTCCTATTTCTTTTGTTTGCCAGTCGTTGGACGCATCACCCCAAATACCAAAAACCCAGGGGTTAGGTTTTTTATAAGTGCCTGTAGCTTTCTGATACTGACTGATAATATCAAGTGGATTATCAGATAGAAAAACAGTTGCATGAAAAGCATTGCTGTAATTTGTAATTGCAAGAGTATCAGGATTTGTTTTGCCAAAATCAAACTCGCTAAAATGAAAACTGTTGAGTAAAAAACCATAACCCTTTAAGTTTAAAAAAAAAGGAACTGGATAATAGGTAATATCTCGACCTTCGGAAGAACCTATTTGTGAAACCACAGGTAAATCGTATCCTACTTCTCTGCACCAATTTGTGACTATAGTGCCTTTATGATTTACCTGATTAAAACGCATCCCCATGCCTAAATAGCTGTCATCGGTGTGCGTGTTAAAATTTACACAAATTCGAGAATGATGTTCGTCATCTTCTTTTGGAGGATTCATTTCATTTAAACTGAAATCGAGTTTGCTTCCATTTAATTTATATTGAAATTTCAATAGGCTATCGTTCTTATCCGATAATAAGACAAAAACATGAAGCGAATCTGATTTAAACGTTTCGATGGCTTTACTAACTATTTGTTTTTTATCTGATTTACCTTTTGTCCAAACAAAATAAGGTGAATTGGCTTTAATGGTATTGTCAGTGAAATGCTGCAGGGTAATCCCGTTGTCAATTACTAACAGAGGTTGGGGTTCTCCCTCCTTAATAACTTCAAAGCGAAATGGCTTTTCGGTTACCCTAACTGAATACCCTTCATGTTGAGAATAGCAAAAAGTCCCAAGGCATGCGCTAATGAGTGTAAGATATATTCGTAAACACATAGTTAAAGATGTTTTTCAGGTTACTTTGTTAAACTAAATCCAAGAGTCTCAATGAGCGATAGATTAAAATTACATTTGTCTGCGTGATTAATATTCACAATATTATTCAACGCCTTTAAAGTGCTTTCAGCGCTTGGTGTTTTCGCGTTTTTTACCCCCGACATCCAATCGATGACATCTCTAGTTTCGTTGTCAATTTTGAATGTGAGCAATGACATATTTAATTTTTCGAAAGGAATAAAAAACCAATTTCCATAATACGGAGGTCTTTTCTTTTCCTCAGGCCCAAGAGGTAGCTCCAATGCTTTCCAAAGATAAATTATCCACCCGTCCATGTCTTTTTCTGCGTTCATTAGGTATACTTGTTCTTTTATGGCGGTAGTTTTATTTATACCCCATTCTCCGCAGAATACCGGTCGATTGGTGATATGAGAATTGTCCATGAATTTCGGTAATTCTTTGTTCATTTTTAATCCATACCAAGTGTAAAGGTGAAAAGAATAACAACCGTTTTTGTCGAGTAAATTGTCATACTTAGAAAGAATGCTAAGGTCCGTGGAGCATTTATTTCCCTCATATACAATCATATGGTTTGGATCAAGTTTACGAATCTCTTCCGAGATTTCTTTGTATAAATCAATAATTTCTTTCTCTCTTTTTTTTTCTATGGCCGGCTCATTTATTAGATCGTATCCAAGTATCATTTTTTCATTTTTGAAATGCTCAGCAATTTCACTCCAGATTTCTATAGTTCTTTTTTTTGCGTCAGGAGAATCCCACAGCATAATATCACCCTTTACATAGCCCGTGCACCAGAGTTTGTCAGGTGGTTTGGGTGGAACCATCATCGTAGGAAGAATAGATATGTCGTATTCTCTGAATGCGGGGAGCAATCTGTTAATGCTGTTGAAAAACCATATCTTAGTCGAGTCATTCTCAAAGAGTGCTGCATCAAATCCAAGTCTGACACAATTTATTCCCATTCGCTTCATTAATTTTATGTCCTCTTCAAGAATAAAAGAGTCCATCATTTTCTTAATGTATTCGAGATAAGCTTTTTTACCAATGAGCTTAGAAATTTTTTCGGCGGTTACCTTTTGAGCAGTCTGAGCGCCGCCGATAACATAATTTTCTTGATATTGCCAACAACTTACGTTGGCTCCTTTGATTTGAAAATGCTGTCCATTGGGATGAATAATTTCATTTCCTACACGGTGGAAAAATTGCTCTGTATTTTTTGATTGCGCAGTTAAAATACCAAGTGAGACTAGCGCTAAAACAATAGTTGTTAAGACACGTTTCTGCATTTCATCTAGAATTAATTAGTTCGGAAGATACTAAAGAGAAGTTGGAAACAATTCGTTTTAAATCAATAAATTACATGTTTTTTATAATTTACAGAGGTGATTTTTATAGTATCACAAGTTGTTAGTTGAGCAATCATAATGGAGACATTGATTTGTCTAAGGAATTACTTCACGGATCCAATAATCTGCACAGGACAATTCAAACTATTCGCAATGAAGCAATGTTTATGCGCTTTTTCATGCAGCGCGGAAAGCTGATGTACATCCTCCTGATTTTGAAAAGTGACCAAAGGATTTAGCGTTATCTCAGTGAATTTCCCAATTCCGTTTGAATCGATAACCAATGTGCCTTGGGGTTTGTCTGTGTATGCCGTTACAATCACTCCAGCATCTGCGCAGCAATGCAAGAACCACAGCATGTGACACGAAGACACGGAATACAACAACATATCTTCCGGATTATACATTGTCTTATCGCCACGAAACTCTGGCGCGGATGAACAGGCCAGTGGGGCCTTTCCTTCAGCAGAAAGCGTATGATTTCGTGAATAAGCGGTATAAGCAGATGTTCCTGTTCCGAGGTTTCCGGTCCATTCTATGTTTGCGGTGAAGGTGTGTTGGCGGCTCATGATTTTAATATTGAGTTATCTCGGTAATATTAAGAAGAATATACTTTCCTGAAGATTAATCCTTCGGATGAATTAAGAATTAGGAACAACGAAGTTCCCATTACACAGTAGGAATAAAATCTCCGATTTTCCAATTGCGAAGCAGGAACAATGAAGTTCCTATAACGCGATTCCCTCATTCCCCTTCCTCGTAATAATAGGAGTAATCAATTCCTTTCATGAACATTTCACGATCATTGATCTTCGAGGTTAATGCATTTTTAAGAAGAGTTTTTAAAACTTCGCTCTTAGTTGGACTAAGTACCATGGCAGCCATGTATTCACGTTTGCCTATTTGACTCCAATCGATACACTTATGAATGCGTTTTTTAAGAATTAAATCAAGCCATACACGCGCGCTTCGACCGTTACCTTCCATAAACGGA
>Ga0208483_1000128_pt1 | contig 16379 bp, 14 predicted proteins | sample LakMenE01Jun11ns_FD_150659 | JGI IMG/M metagenome (GOLD analysis project Ga0208483, IMG submission 150659) | Freshwater microbial communities from Lake Mendota, WI - 01JUN2011 deep hole epilimnion ns (SPAdes) | ecosystem: Environmental > Aquatic > Freshwater > Lake > Epilimnion/Euphotic zone ... | reverse complement strand
CTTACTTGCGAAGAAGTTAAACTATCAGGCTTGAAGTGTGACTATAAAGCCGAATTTATAAGTGATGATGGAAAACATATGAGTGAAACGAAGAGTAAATCTATTGATGATTATATTAATACCGATTTATTACCGTCTTGTGTTGAAGATAACCCTTGGCTTTATGAAAGAAAAACAAGTGCATGCGGTTACGATACTGGTAAATGGATGTTATTTTATCCACTTAAATTCATGGATGAAAAATGGATTCTTGCTAAAAAATTATATAGAGAAAATAGACTGGTTGGTGTTAGCTCCATCAAATGTTCAACACTATTTAAAAATCCAAGGGCAAGTAGTTTAAGTGGGATGATTATCATCATTTATTGTAACGAATCTTCAAACGAAGAAAAGATACTGAATATAGGAAGAAAATTATTAGATTTATTTAATTATATGGAACAACAAGTAATCTATTATAAAACTGATTTACAATCAAATCAAGGGACATTTGCAACTGGAAATTTTAATAATCACGAATATAAATTATTTAATCACTTATACAAACATAAAAGATTGCTCTAGAGTTATACTCAAATGAGTTTAAATTTTGAGTTAGCCAGTAATTCAAAATTTTATTTATACACGATTGCATCATCGATGCAATATTTACATAAACCTCCTTCTTTTTCAATTCCAAAAGAACCACAAGATTCACATTCTAAGTGTTTCATTTTTAAGTGCATATCTTGTGCGATATTTGTAGAAAACTTTTTATTACAGATTGAACAACTGTATAATTTTAACTTGTTTTTTGTTCGGGTGCAATGGTCGCAAAACCCGCTTTCATTAACAAGTCCAACTCCTTTTCCTCCACAACTAATGCATTTTTGTAGTTTAGGTTTAACCTCTTTCTTAACATCTCTTTTATTCTTAACCTTAGTTTCACCCTTAGTTTCAACCTTAGTTTCAACCTTAGTTTCAACCTTAGTTTCACCCTTAGTTTCACCCTTAGTTTCACCCTTAGTTTCACCCTTAGTTTCACCCTTAGTTTCAACCTTAGTTTCACCCTTAGTCTTGAAATCTTCATATAGAACATAAGAACTGTATGTAGATTTAAGTTTTTTTCTAACACCACAGAATTTATAATGAATAGGCATGCCACTTTCAAAACTGATTTGATGGATGTAGATATTAGGTTTACATTTTATATTAATAAAGCTGACTATTGAATTTGAACTGAAACCACATCTTTTTAATTTTGTAACAAATTCTTGTAATTCTTCTAAAGTTAATTCTCGATTGCAAAGAGCTTCAAAAATCAATAATTTTTTTTCTTTTTCTAAAGTTAATTCTCGTTCACAAATCAATATTTTTTTTTCTAAAGTTAATTCTCGATTGCAAAGAGCTTCAAAAATTATTGATTTTTTTTCTAAAGTTAATTCTCGATTGCAAAGAGCTTCAAAAATCAATAATTTTTTTTCTTTTTCTAAAGTTAATTCTTGATTGCAAAGAGGTTCAAAAATCATTGGTTTTTCTATAATAGTTCGTTCGACAATATTAGCTTTTTTAATATAATCAAACTGATTCATAATCTTTTTTATCTCGTTTTGAGAGAACCTATCACCAGGTAATATCAATTTACCTCGAAACAAAAACTCTCGTTGCCTGATCTGATTTAATTCATCCTCCTTTGGATAGTCATAAACTATTTTAATTTTATAATTCATTATCTAATTTAAAATCACCTTGATTTTAAATTAATATTTAATCTTTACTAATCTAGAGTTTAAAGATATCGATTTTTAATTGTATTTCGGTTAGTTATAATTTTGAATACATCATATTCTCAATCTCTATCGAGTCTTTAATTACAGTATATGATTTTAGGAGTGAACATAAGTTTAAAATATCTATATTTTTTTCAAGTTGTTTTTCAGTATCAAAATATATTATATTTAAACTATAGGGAGAAATTTCTCTAATGGATAAATCATCGATATAAATAATAATCTTATAAAAAAGAGTTTGAATTAAGTTTGTTTTTTTTAAAATCTTGTTTAGTTTAGAACCGGAGATATAAGCTCGAATACAGTTGTAAGTTGATAATGTTGGAATCATATCGATAATCCAGTTTGAATCATTGTCAAATAATTCAATACTTTTAATGTCACTAATAATTGAGTTTAACATTGATATTATGTTACTCATTTATTAAAATCGAGTATAAATTCAATTTGTAAAATATGTGATTGTATCTTATATATAACATTGTATATAAGATAGAAGTACGAAGAACGAAGAACGAATGAAATCGTTTAGAGGACGGGGAAACCGAGAGCACCGCCGGATACTCGGATGATGTTATTGTTGACAACAGTGACAATGAAGTCAAAGTTCTGGGTGAACAGGTTACCAGCAAGAACACCAGCATCGGTAACTACAGGAACAGCCTTTGATACATTAATCGCTGCGGCAGAAGCTTCCGGACGAATGGATACATTGGTCAATTTACCATAGTTGGTAGAACCCATGGGATCGAGGCAATAGAAGTCGAGAGAGTAAGAATAGCAGTGGAAACCAGTTCTCTCCGGAATAGAAGGAGCATGGTACCAAGGATTGACGAGAGAGAAGTAGTCCGAACCCATCTGAGATAGACGAGCGGTATTTTCGTAGATGAGAGAAGTCTGTAGAACCGGGTCAAAACCTTTATCAGTATTTGCCTTGTACGAACCAGCAGCAGCTGCCACGGGAGAAGCGGTGCTGTATACAGACATTTCAGCAGCGAAAGTCTTGTTACGAGCAGCGAAGAACAAAGCCTTGATAGCATGAGAAAAGCGGATATCAAAGTTTGGAGTAGGGTTAGTCAAAGGAGCAAAAGACTGGCGAGGAGCAGTTTGAACTTGTTCAATGAGAATATCACGAGGAGCACAAGCCATTCTCTTTCGTTCGTCGTTGGAAACAATCGAATAGTTAGACCATACTGATACATTGCTCAAAACTGGAACACTTGACATCCAACTGGCAAAATTGCTAGTATTGAGCGGGACTCTTTGTTCCGCACCGCCGGCAGCAATAGTTTCAGCGATAAGAAGTTCGGACCAGTCACGGAAAGAGAAGTTAATTCTCATTTCATTGTAAGGAAGAGCTGCAGTGGGAAGTGCAACACCGCTATCACGAGTATAGAATAGGGGGAGAGGAAGATTCAAAGTTGCGGAGGGAAGACCAACAGAAAGTAGTTGGGGATCTTTCAAAGTTGAAATATTACCAATCATGTTACTGTAACCAGTTTGCTTGCTTGCGGGAACAGTGAAAGCGGACCAGAAATCAAGATGATAGTTATCAAAACGAGCAGCGACCAAATCGTTAAAAGTGATACTGCATTCCTTTACGAGGTTGTGCATAACATTTTGAGTCCAACGAATAACTTTGGTGGGGTCAACTGAAGAAGCTAATTGGACGGTAGGTAGAGTAACTCTCAACCAAGTATGAAGTAAATAGTCACCGGCACGGGAGATGCTTACAGACCAATCCTGACCAAAACCAGGGGTACCAGAAGAGTTTGAAAGAACTACGGGAACCTGGGTAAACCATGTAGATTTTCTGGTTTCACGAACGAAGTAAGCAGTAGCTTCGAGAGTACCATATAGGTATCTTTCAATTTCATCAAAGGTGGCGAGGTCGATAAAACCGGAGGTAAGATTTGAAGTAGTCAAAGACATTTATTATATACAAGATATTATTTTTAAATAAAAATTTATAAAAAATAATGGGTTTAAATGAAAAGATAAAAAAAGAAATATGTGCTCGAACGATGTAGATATACTTTCAATAGATGATACCATACGGAAACACTTCGAAAAAGAATACAACGATATACCAATGCATAGAGAGAGATTAAATGATATAGTAAAAATATTGGAAAAACCCAATACAAATCCAAGGATAAGAGAAATCTTATTGAACAATCTGGATATGGTTACTGATAGAATAAATAACTTGGAAATTAAGAGAGATTGTAACTTTTATTTATTTGAGACTTTGTCTATTATTGAAACATACAAGGATATACTCAAAAGACCTTTGAAACTCAGTTTCATAGGAAAGCCAAAAAAATCAGATGACGAGAAAAGAGACCTAGTTGCAAAATACTTATCAATAGCAAGAAACTACTACGACTTAAGTAATATTCCAAATGATATTGAACATAAGGAGGAAGAGAAATGTAATTCTTCAATCTCATGTTCAAACTGTAATAATAATAATATCAATATGTTTGATATTATTGATAACAATATTTATATTTGCAATTTATGCTTTAATCAGCAGATTGTAATTAGATACAATTCATCGTATAACGATATAGACAGAGTTAACATATCTTCAAAATATATATACATACGGAAGGTTCATTTTCGCGACTGTATAAATCAATACCAAGCGAAACAGAACAATACAGTCAATCCTGATGTATATAGGGATTTAGAAAGAGAATTTTTCAATCATCACCTCTTAATTGGAGATGAAAACACACCAAAAGAGATTCGGTTTTCAAGAATAACCAAGAAGCATATCCACATGTTTCTGAAAGAGCTTGGATATTCAAGTCATTATGAAAATATCAACCTAATTCACTATATGATAACTGGTGTAAAACCAGTTGATATTAGTCATCTTGAAGAACAACTTCTAGACGACTTCAATATACTAACCGAGTTGTATAGCACCATAAAACATATTAAACGGAAAAGCTTTATCAACTCCCAACATGTATTATACCAATTACTTCGAAGACATAAGTTCCCTTGCGATAAGGATGATTTTATCGTTTTGAAAACCACTGACAGGAAGCACTTTCACGATGAAATAACAAAAGAGTTATTTGAGACTCTAGGTTGGAATCATGTTCCATATTTTTAAACGGAATGACAGTCTGTTTTACAATTCATTTATTTGAATTGTAAAATAATCTATATGTGCAAGGACGAGGAAGAAGAATTCATAGATCTAGATCTGGCGGGATTACACCACCATCCACAACACCAAAACAGAGAGATTCTGCTAGTTCTCGATATTCATTATCAGCATCAATTCCTATCATTAAGTGTCTTGAATCAAGCATCTTCTTTCCATTTTGCATTGCATAACCAGCTGAATCAGCCATAATTGTAGCAGTAATATATTCAACAACAGCTGTAAGATATATTGAACTTAACAAATTAACACGAGTGTTATACTTCTTAAAGAACTTGGAAACACGAGATACTGGTAATACAAGGTCAGCACGAGCTTGTGCTCCCTTTCGTTCTTTACTAGAATCTTTTGATTTAGTATATTTAAGAATAGCTTGAATACCAGAATTATCAGCATATTTGCCCAATCCATTTGGTACAATAATTCGAACTGCAGATTGAACTGTTCTTGTAGATATTGTCTTCACCTTTTTCTTCTGATTTAAAAATTTCGCTTTCTCACAAATTGCACTTATGAGCAAGTTCAAAAATTGATTTAGTTGAGAAGTAACTATTTTATTAATTTTCATAATTTTCACATCTGAAAATAGTTTTTTCATCATTATACCAATAAATCGTTTAAAATCGAACTCAGGTGAAGCTGCACTTAATCCACCAACACCACAATGACCACCTTTCTTAGCATTGAGATATAACATAATATCCTTAGGCTGAACCTTCTCTCTGCCTGCATGCATGCTCATTAAGTTTGCATTATTCAACATTTCAATAACACAATTTTCTATGCAATGTTGTAATAATACAATTGCATCTTTGCTCATACGAATGCCACTTTTATATTGCGAAGCAATTGCTTTTGCGAGTCTAGCAAATGGTAGTCTAGGAATCATTAAACAACCAGATAGAGCTTGGTAATGTTGTATTTCGGATTTAGAATCAGATAGATTTCCTTTTTTGCACATGCGATCACTTACTGGTTTGCTAAAGTACTTATGGGGGATACCTGATACCAGCTCGTTTACATTAATAGTTTTTTTTCTATTGTATTCTGTATATTCAACGATATTTGACAACCATTTTTCAAGCATTAATTTAATATGATCTCTAATTTCGTCATATACTAGTCCGTTCAAACTTTTTACACCAGCTCTTCTAGCGAGACGAACTATAGCTGGTTTTGTAATATCATTAAGATCTGCACTCAAACTTTTTACATCAGTTCGTCTCGTGAGAAGATCTGGTCTTGCAATATCATGAAGATATGTATCTCGGTTCATTTATTATAGAAATAATTTTTTTTAATTAATTATTATTATCCATAGGCGATATGGAAGACAATAGTCAAATCCAATTTAAGACAAAGCATAAATAGTATAAATCTAAAATGTGCGGTATATTAGCTTTACTATGTGAAAATGAACAAAAACAACTTGATGTTATACTGAAAAGTTACGATATGCTTACTAACAGAGGACCTGATGTTGGAAGTCTCACCATGAATAAAAATATGATTTTAGGGTTCCGTCGTCTTGCAATCAATGATTTATCTACAAAAGGTAATCAGCCATTCAGAAGCGGAAATATTAGATTGATGTGCAATGGCGAAATTTATAATCACCGTCAGCTTGAAGAACAATATGGTTTACAATGTGAATCGTCAAGTGATTGTGAATGTATTTTACATCTTTATAAAATGTTCGGTTTCAGGCAGACAGTTAAATTGCTCAATGGTGATTTTGCTATCATATTGATAGATAATGATACAGTGTATTTTGCACGAGATATAATTGGAGTTAAACCTTTATTTTATGGTTTTACAAATGAAGGTAACTTTGCTTTAGCATCATATGCTCGTGCTTTGACAGGCTACTGTAAAGAAGTCGTTCACTTTCATCCTGGAATTGGAAAATATTCTAAAGGCGAACTTACAATGGAAACACATGAAGAAATGTTGTTTAAGAATATTTCCCCATGTTTTTTAAATGTAGATAAGATGAGAGATACGATAAGAGAAACACTAATTCAATCTACACAAGATAGATTAATGTCAGACAGACCTATTGGTTGTCTTCTCTCTGGTGGTCTCGATAGTTCTCTTGTTGCCAGTATCCTTTGTAAACTGTTAGGTCCTCAAAATGTAAAGACATATTCAATTGGAATGGAAGGTTCGATTGATTTACGATATGCAAGAGAGGTATCAAGTTTTCTTGGAACTGTTCATACAGAAGTTATGTTTACTCCAGAAGAGGGCATTCAAGCTATACCAGAAGTAATTCGTGATATCGAATCATACGATATCACAACAATTAGAGCAAGTGTGGCTATGTGGATGTTAGCAAAATATATCAGTAAATATACAGAAGATAAAGTGATTTTATCAGGTGAAGGTTCAGATGAGTTATTTTGTGGTTATCTCTATTTTCATTATGCACCATCAACAGAAGAGTTAGAACGGGAAAGTTCTCGTTTGGTAGACAGATTGTATGAATACGATGTATTACGAGCTGATAGATGTGTATCTTCTCATGGTCTTGAGTTACGAGTTCCCTTCTTGGATAAAAACATGATTGAATTATGTTTATCAATTCCAGGCAATATGAAATCTCCTCAAAACAAAATGGAAAAACATTTATTAAGAACTTCGTTTCTAGATTCATTTCTACCTGAAAATGTATTGTGGAGACGGAAGGATGGCATGTCTGATGGTGTATCTGGTCTTAACAAAAAGTGGTATGAACATATTCAAGAGTATGTTGATACCATAATTTCAGATAATGAATATGAACAATATCAAAATCAGTTTCCAAACAAAGAGGCATACTACTATAAAAAGTTATATGATAACCAGTTTCCAACTTATCAGCCAAAGTATGAATATTGGTTACCAAAGTGGGTTGAACATGGCGGTGACCCATCAGGACGAAACCTTACGGTTTTTAATGAGTAACCATTTCTTTTTTTTTTAAATATTTACTATATATAAATGTCACTAGATGGAAGTTTAAGAGGAATGCCTTCAATGCAGATGGCAGGCAAAATGAGAGGTTCTTCTGATAAAGAAGGAATGTCTAATTACTGTAGACCATACAGATCTGAAAGAACTCAGTTTGATAAACAACTACAAACAATGTGGTGTCCTAGTTGTTGTGGTCCTACTGGTCCTACCGGTCCTACTGGTCCTACCGGTCCTACCGGTGCAAATGTAATGGCTGTAAAAAATACCAAGAGATACAGTTCAGCCGTTCAAGATAAAGATTTTAGAGGCAATGTTAAAGTTGCAGGAGTAAACTAACTCATAATAAATTAAATTGGAAACCAATTTAATTTACCCAAATGTATTTTCACTTGAAATGTAAGAGTATAAAAATAAGTCTTTGTCTTTATTCTTTTCATATATACTACTTAATAATTCTGAACTCGGATGCAGTTCATTACCAAAGAAAATAAAAATAGCTCTTTCAGCATTTAACTTCATCCTCTTTCTCAGTATATAAATGAATTGTCCTACAGTTAGTTCTCGGGGAACTAAATATTTACTCTTATCCAAAGGCTGAATATTCTTCTTAGAAGAAGGATGAATTTCAACTATAACCGGAATTCGATTTGGAAACTTACTCAATATATTTGTTGCCTGTTGTAATCTATCTTCGAGACTATGCTTTTTTTTAAATTCATGTACAATTTTATCCATTTATTATAAATGGTTAAAAGAATTATTTTTATACTGTTTGTAGTATCAATAATTATAGTACTAGGATACTACATATTCCATTTATACATCTCTTATAAAATCAAATTGATGCTTGAAAAATATGGAGTCAATTCTAAGAACTTTGTTTTACCAAGTGAAAGTCTAGGATTAATAATAGATGCAAAAATACTTGATGATGCTATTCCCAACATAGATGAACTGCTCGGTAAACGGAAAATTATTATCGAGGATACATCGGACTCCTATAAAGAAGAAGATTTAATTTTAGTAAATCTTGATTGTACTGACTTCAATAAACTAAGGAAACCAAATTCACCTACTACTATCTTATGTAAAACAAAACAATGTTATGACATACTGAAAACCAATATGAAAAATAAAAATATTATATACACTGGTTTTACAAGTATTGATAGATTCAAACTTGATCACCCTATGGATTATAATATGTTTATACATGTATGTGGCAAATCTCCTTTTAAGGGCACATTACAACTGGTTAAAATATGGTTAAATCATCCTGAATTTCCAACTTTAAATATAAAAGCATATTCGGAAATTAAAGACAAAATCAAAGCATTACTAAAAACAAAGCCTGCTTCTAATATCATTTTAAATTCATCTTTTTCAACTGAAAATGATATTGATATCTTATATAATACATATGGTATTCATCTATGTACATCGGAACATGAAGGATGGGGGCATTATATCGCGGAAGCTAAGGCATGTAAAGCAGTTGTTTTATATACTGATGGACCATGCATGAATGAGACATTTATCGATGGTTACGATGGCATTGCTATAAAATGCAAGTCAACATCTCTTATGAACGAATTGTGTCCTTCTTACCATATAGAGGAAAATGACTTAGTCAATGCTGTTAAAAGAGTGATTGCTCTATCTACAGATGAAAAACAGATTATAGGTGAAAATGCAAGAAAAAGATATTTAGAAAACGATATCCAGTTTAAAAATCGAATTATGAATATATTTTAATTAATTAGACATGTTCAACTCAAGATCCTTGAGTTCTTCAAAAATCGTTAAATAAACATTAGATTTTATATTGAACACCAATATAAAATTAAACTAAATTAATAATCGTCTCTTCAACTTTTCGAACATCAGCTCCCATGATTGTATCAACCAATGTGCCATTTACATAGAAATGAAAACATGGAACTGCTCTCGGTTTAACCCGTACTCGTTGGTTCGGTAAATTGAGTTCAGCATTCTCTTTTACAAGAACACATACACCCTCACGATGATACTTGTTGTATAATTCATTCAGAGGTCCAATAATCATTTTACAAGGACCACACCAGTTTGCATAATTATCCACAACAACCAGTTTGTATTTAGCCATATAGCTTTCTCTGTCAATATTTGAAGTGACTTCAGGTAGAATAGATGTTTCCTCCTTCTGTTCAGCAGGAGAGAGTGTTCTTAGTGTAGCATAAGACATTTATTTAACGACAAGAGAATTCTTTAATACAATATAATTTTAAAATTTGTATTGAATGATTATCATTAGAAAGTTAGAAAATTTAAATTGTTAACAATTTAAATTATTAAAGTTATCACTTTTTAATCCATACTTGGTAGAAAGTGTTTTCGTCACCAGGTTTAGAATAAGCGACAGTAAAACCATTTTGTTCCATTATCCTATCAATATAATCCTTATGTGTCCTTTCAAAATAATCGTTTTTCATCAGTATCATTTTAATGTTAGCTAGAATTTCAGGCATGTCTTTGAGTATATAATAGAAAGCTCCTTCGCAGTCTAAAACTATAGTATCAAAAGTGAATTGATACTTTTTACATAGATTTTCCCAACTTATGGTATTAACACTTATGTATCCTTTTGGAATTATATTCGAAACGAATGTTCGGCAATCATTTTCTCCCTGGATCAACTTCCTTTTTGATAGAGCAACATTTTCAATATGGAAGTTCAACCTATTTATTTCTCTATTATGTTCAAGCTGTTTAGCAAACTGTGGATTCGATTCTAAGGTTACCAGGTTATTATTATTATGTTTGTTTAAAATGTACGATAAAACCAGACTGTTTCTCCCTATATTTCCTCCAATCTCTAATATATTTTCAGTTCCAGTTATAAACTTACAGTTCATGATTTGCTCATGATATTCGTCTTCAAAAGAACCATATTCAATCCTTAATTGATTCTGAATGTATTTAAGTTTTGTTTCTGGATCATTTGAATAAAAAGATAAATTATCATCTTGTTTTTGAATTGGAGATGAAACTTGTTGAACATAAGGTTCTGATTCAATTGTATTTAAAAATCTATTTTCGAAATCAGAAACTACACTTGAATATGATTTGTTTTTAATCCATTGGTAATTCTTTTCGATAAATACATTTTCAAGTTGATTATCAATTGTAAAAAATAAACTAGTTAATGCTTTTGATTGCCATGATTCCGTTTTTGCATCTCCATTTATCATTCCACCACGATTTCCAACAGTTTCAGTTAGTACTCCTAAATCATTACAGATTGCAAATGTCTTTGATGCTGCAGCTTCCATAGCAACTCTACAACAGGTTTCAGCAAATATACATGGATAAAACCAAATATGAGATTCTCTCCAATATCTATCTAGTGTCTCTCTATTTACCCAACCATGGTTTGTTACTGTAGCAGATTGTTGTTCCAAGAGTAATCGTATTTCATCGATTTCTTCCTTCACATAATCAAGATAGGGTAAATCCAAATTGCAAAAAACATTTAATTTTGCATCTGGATATCGTTCAACTATTGTAGGAAACATTCGAAGCAAATATAATAATCCACGGTTCGGAAATGAAGGGTAAATAAATGAATATTTATTTTTATTTTCAATCTGAATTGATTTTGTTTCAATTCCATAAGAAATAACATGTGTCTTATTTTCAAAGACTGGAAACAGTCTTAAAAACTGTTTCTTTTGCCATTCTGATATACATAGAATTCCTGTTAACTTATCAGTTATTGGTATCATATCGCCTTCAATTGCAACATCGTGTAAAACCAAGTATAGTTTGCTAATTGTAAACTCAACTTTAGTACATAAGAATACATACTCTGAAAATCGACTAACCAAACACACATCTATGATATTCTCCAAACCAAAACGAATAAAATTTTGAATTGGAATATAGGTTACATTGTTATATACTTTTTCAGTTTCTCCACAATTGCAAAATACATTCACCTTATTGTTTGGATTCAAAGCAAGGGTTTCTGCATATTGAATAGTCCATGTTTCGGAACCACCAAGCCCTTTCGTTGTAAGGGTTTCGCCATCCCAACTACTCCACCCACCATTATCGATAAAACAAATCATCTTGGAATCATGCTTTAATTTTGGTATATCTAAATTTATTTCGTTTTCCAGTTTAATATATAGAGTGAAAATACTTAACCATTTTCGATATGTAAAGTCATCTTTGAAATTGTTAGAAAGTATAAAAGAACATTTTAATCCTAGTTCATAATCATTAAAATGAGAGCATAAAGGAAGGAGGAATTTTGGTGCATATTCACATGTAATAACAGCTCTTACATTCATATTTTTATGAACTTTGGGAATGCTCATAACCCTCTTTAAATACGAGTATGCTTTTTCTTTATTATCTTCTAATAAATAATGGTAACCAATCATGAATAAAGGATCTGGTATATCCTTATCAATATCATAACATTCTAAATACTTACATTCAACTTCAATCCAAGGTAATTTTTTATATCTTTCCATTATCAGAGCCATTTTAAAGAATGAGTCATATACTTCTTCACTAAATCCAGTTTCTTTTACTTGTGAACGAAGCTCATAATACTTAAAAGCATTACCCCAATCTTTTATACAGTAGTATGTTTCTCCCAAATAGTATAGTGTTCTTGGGTCATCTGGATTTTCATTTAGTTCTTCAAAAAGCAGTTCTAAATCATTCTGCTTTCTATTCAATGTTCTAAAGTCCATGTAAGTTGATTTTACATCTTTAATTTGTGTAATATTATTAGGTATGCATAAGTTCATATTTTCCTCTATAATTTCGTGGATTCTATACTTATATCGTAAACCTCGTTCCGGTTTAGTTATCCTATTAGAACTATACTGAGCTTCATGATCATTTATAAAAATAGAAAATGAGTCTGCAATATCATCTCCTCTTGCTATAAAAAGAAATTCTCTCAAATCGCCAGTTACATAATATGTATCATCTATCATCAAATTAAATGAGCAATCTGAACCTGCTAATTCAAGTAAACGATTACGACTATCTCTAAAGTTGATAAAAGATTCTTCATATAGAGTTCCTTCCTTATCAGATAAAATATCACGAATTATACTGATAGTGTTATCGGAAGAACCAGTATCAAGTATAGTCCATCTATCAATATAAGGCTTATTTGCAAGAAGGATATTACGGAAATCATCACCTGCATCCTTAACCATGATTAATAGATTAATAAGATTATCGTACTCCAGTTTGATTTTATCATTCTCCACTTTTTTTAACCAAAATCTAAACTTTTGGAGAAAATCATTCCAAATCAAACTGGAAACATACATATATTTGTCAAAATATGATACCTTATTCATACATTCAATTACCATATCATCTGATGAAATGATAATCACAATCTCATTTTCAACTGATAATTCATATTCTATATTTCTTCTGTTCTCGTACTTTATTATATTTACTTTTCTATAAGGGTCGTGAAGTAATAGATTTTCCCTTATTGCTTCAATATCAGAATCTCGAGAAATATTAATACACTGAAACGAGGTTAAAAGATTAATAGGAATATAACCTCCAAACTTAACTTTTGAGCAAAACAATTCATTTAAACCTAAACTGGAACTTAGCTTTTTTAGTAATCCAATATATCTATCACATTTCGATACATCTAGCCTGATAACCATTGGTGACAAATCGATATTAGAATCTGTAGTGAATTCGTGTTCGTTAACTGTATATTTCTTGTTATGGATATTAACTTCTTTCATTTTACCGTTATTTTATAATGCTATAAATCAAATTATCTTAGGGTTTATTTTCGACAGTTCTTTTATAAAAGCAAAAACATCTTTCTTTTTAAACGGAAAACATGTTCTTGGTCTTTCTTCAATCTCTTCGTATTCGGTTTCAGAATAAAAACCGCAGTCAAGCTTTATATCAATTATCTCATCGAACTTAACTTTTGTAAACTTAGTTTTTCCTTTCATTTATTATTAAATCAATCTATTTATATAATAATGAGTTCTCTCGTATTTTGAACATAGCCAATATTGTAGTCCTCGAGTAACAACTTCAAAGTGCTCTTTGTAAACTTTCAGTTCAACTAAGACTGAAAAAAATGATTTTCAAAACTATTTAGTATGAATATCAGGAAACATGGCAAACGAAACTAAGACAATTGATATGATTATGACTACCGGCAATGGTGCCGTGACTAATGAAACTAAACTGACTATTCCTGTTAAAAGTGTTGTTGCTCGAGGAGTGACATATCGTCTTGGAAGAACAATTATTGGTGAGGGGAAGTTTATTCCTCCTCATTGTTTTGATTGTGATATCTGTGGCGAAACAGGAACTCGATTAGGAGTAGCTTGCCCTTATTGCAACTTCAATTGTTGTAAAACTTGCTTTGATACATACATTCTCACGACTACTGGAGATACCAAATGTATGAGTTGCAAAGCTATTTTCGACCTTAACACAGTTTGGAAACTGTGTATTACTTCTGTTACCTATAAGAAGTATTTGGACTTCCGTTTGGATCAACTTATACAGAAGGAAAAGTCACTCTTTCAGGAATCTCTCATTCAGATCGAGAGAGAGAAAACGACGAAAAAATACGGAAAATTGCAGTACAACTTGTACAAGATTCAAGAACTTCTCGTCGAATTTCAATTGAAAACAATCGAAATGGGCAATACAGACAACGATATCGCTGAAATGATGCTCTCGAGTGTTGGCTTGAATTTGAGGAGAGTTAAGAAGATGAGGGTCCGGGAAGACATGAACCATGTCTCGAAAAAGATAGAAGACATGAGTTCCGGAGCAGTCGAATCAGAAGAACTAAAGCAAAATACCTTTATTAAGCATTGTTCTGTGGTCGATTGTAAAGGGACTCTTAACAACAAATGGAATTGTCGCCTATGTGAGGCTTGCCATTGCAACAAGTGTGGCGAACTAAAGACTGAAAATGAAGAATCGAAAGCGAATGGGACTCATGTCTGCGACCCCAACTTGGTTCAAAATCTCGAGGAAATTAAGAGAAACAGCAAGCCTTGCCCAAAGTGTGGTGTTTCGATATTCAAGACAGAAGGTTGTGACCAGATGTTTTGTATCGTATGTCATACTGCTTTTAGCTGGACCACTTTAAAAATCGAGACAGGACGAATTCATAATCCTCACTACTACGAAATCATGAGAAAAAATGGGAATTTTAGAAGGGAGGATGGTGATGTTCGACCTTGCGATGAATTGGTGTATCACTTGGAAGAAAGACATCTAATGTACGATGCTATCGGATCAGAGTTGGACATTGCCCAGAAATCGAAGTTCAAGGATGCTCCAAGGTTCATAACGGAACTTGATTCTCGAGACTGGAATGAAAGAACATATACTTTGGATGGTGAAACTTTTAGCGACATCAGAAAGCAGTTCTTAAAGAACGAAATATCCGACAACGACTACAGGAGAAGAATGAAGCTGAAGTTCAACAAGTTTACAAAGATGCATGAAGTTTGCCAGGTTTTGGCAGTGACCAAGATTGCAATGTCTGAGGAACTTAAACATACAATCAGAAACGAGGATGGTGGGTACATGAATATAAGAGATATATCTGTACTTAGGGAAAAGTTTCAGAAATATACTACTAACATTGAGGATATATTGAAGAATACGAACGAGATACTTTACCAGCTTGGTCTAAAGTATTCTTCATGTTATGAAATAATCATCGTGGATAATAGATATTACAGAATCGTTACAAAGAAGATATAATGGATTTACATTGGATTTACATTTGGATTTACATTTTGGATTTACATTTGGATTTACATTTTGGATAATATAATAAGTTATAATACTATATGGTATTACAACTACAACTGTTTTACTTACGGGTTCTTCTTTCTAGCCATAGGGCTTCGTCTAGGGCTTCGTCTAGGGCTTCGTCTAGGGCTTCGTCTAGGGCTTCGTCTAGGGCTTCGTCTAGGGCTTCGTCTAGGGCTTCGTCTAGAACTAGATTTAGAACTAGATTTAGAACTAGATTTAGGACTAGGACTAGAGCTAGAACCAGAGATTCGTCTAGGGCTTCGTTTAGGGCTTCGTTTAGGGCTTCGTTTAGGGCTTCGTTTAGGGCTTCGTTTTTTCGTAAGGAAATCAATATATCCATAATCATAAACTGGTTTTCTAGAACTAGATCTGGATTTAGGACTAGGACTTCGTTTAGGTCGTCGTTTTTTCGTAAGTAAATCAAAATATCCATAATCATAAACTGGTTTTCTAGAACTAGAACTAGATTTAGAACTAGGGCTTCGTTTAGGTCTTCGTCTCTTTGACTTCATGCTTCGTTTAGGGCTTCGCTTAGGACTAGGTTTACGACTAGGGCTTCGCTTAGGGCTTCGTTTAGGACTAGGTTTTCGACTAGGGCTTCGCTTAGGGCTTCGCTTAGGGCTTCGCTTAGG
>Ga0208483_1000127_pt1 | contig 16395 bp, 14 predicted proteins | sample LakMenE01Jun11ns_FD_150659 | JGI IMG/M metagenome (GOLD analysis project Ga0208483, IMG submission 150659) | Freshwater microbial communities from Lake Mendota, WI - 01JUN2011 deep hole epilimnion ns (SPAdes) | ecosystem: Environmental > Aquatic > Freshwater > Lake > Epilimnion/Euphotic zone ... | reverse complement strand
CCATTGTGTAGTGGCTAGCACATGAGCCTTTGAAGCTCAGGGTCCAGGATCGATACCTGGTGGCGGAGCCACCAAGTAAAGGGGGTAGTGATGAGTAAGTTAGAACTTGTCATTGTCCTAGCGGCCGGTGATAGCAAGCGAATGAAATCTGAAACCTCAAAGGTATTACATGAAATAGCTGGTCGAAGTGTTATCCAGAATTTATTAGCAGCGCTTACTCCACTTTCTGCAAAAAACTTAACTGTGGTAGTTGGCGCCCAAAAAGAGGCGGTAACGCAGCACCTGTTAAAGATTGCGCCAAATACAAAGTGCGTAGTGCAAGAAAAACGAGATGGCACCGGAGCTGCAACCGCGCTCGCCTTAGCAGAACATAAAGGTGATGGCACTGTCCTAGTTTTAGCCGGTGATACCCCGCTACTTACCAATCAAACATTAAGTGAATTTATAAAAGCCCATCAAGATAATGAGAGCCCAGCTTCAGTCTTAACTGCCCTACTTCCTGATCCAAGTGGATACGGCCGGATAATTAGGGGTGATGATGGTGTGATCTTAAAAATTATTGAGGAAAAAGATGCTTCAGATTCTGAAAAAGATATCGATGAGATTAATACCGGAGTCTACTTATTTGATATTAAATTACTCCGCTCGGTAATTACTAACCTTAAGAGTAATAACTCCCAAAAGGAGCTATATCTAACTGATGTAATTGGCTTAATTAATGAGAGTGGAAAAAGTGCTTATGCAATTCTTTCCAATGATTACACCGAAACTTTAGGTATAAATGATCGAAGCCAATTAGCTGAATGTGCGGCAATTATGCGAGATCGAATAAATCATCAACATATGCTAAATGGGGTAAGCATTATTGATCCAACTACTACTTGGATTGACGCCGATGTTGTTATTGATTCTGATGTTTTAATTTATCCTGGCACATCAATTACCGGTAATAGTAAAATTAAATCTGGCGCCATTATTGGCCCACGCTCAATAATTAACTCATGCCAAATAGATACTGGGGCTAAGGTCATTGAATCAAATTGCACCGATTCAAAGATAGGCAAAGATGCGAAGGTCGGGCCATATACATATCTGCGCAAAGGCAGCGTATTAGATAGTGAAAGTAAAGTGGGCGCCTTTGTTGAGATTAAAAATTCAACTATTGGACAAGGATCAAAGGTTGCCCATCTTTCATATGTGGGAGATGCTCAAATTGGTGAAGAGAGCAATATCGGTGCTGGCACAATATTTGTTAATTATGATGGTGAAAATAAGCATCAAACTGAGATTGGTGATCATGTGAGAATTGGTAGTGACACCATGCTGGTGGCTCCAGTAAGTATCGGTGATGGCGCCTATACCGCAGCCGGCTCAGTGGTCAATGAGGATGTGCCAGCGGGTGCGATTGCAATCGCACGCTCTCGCCAAGTAAATATCTTAGGTTGGGTGCTACGTAAACGAAAAGGAAGCAAATCTGCTGCAGCAGCAAAAAAGGCTGGTGCAAAAGAGTGATTAATTTCTAGTAGAGTTAACCTAGATTCACCACAGTGAGGGGGAAGCTAACCTGAACGAGATTCGCTTAGCCTCCGAGAAAAGTTTGCGCTTATTTACTGGCCGGGCTTACCCAGAGTTAGCAGATGAGGTTGCCTACGAGTTAGGTATCCCAATTACTCCAACATCAGCATATGACTTTGCTAATGGTGAAATTTTTATCAGATTTGAAGAAAGTGTTCGCGGCTCTGATGCATTTGTACTTCAAAGTCATAGCGCTCCTGTAAATAAACAAATCATGGAGCAGTTAATTATGGTTGATGCGCTCAAGCGAGCATCTGCAAAACGAATTACGGTAATCCTTCCCTTTTATGGTTATGCCCGCCAGGATAAAAAACACCGAGGTCGTGAGCCAATCTCGGCAAGATTAATGGCAGATCTTTTTAAAACAGCAGGAGCTGATCGCTTAATGTGCGTAGATCTACACACATCTCAAATTCAAGGATTCTTTGATGGACCAGTTGATCACTTATTCGCTCTTCCACTTTTAACAAATTATGTCGGTAGCAAAGTTGATCGCAAGAATTTAGTAATTGTTTCCCCAGACTCTGGCCGGGTTAGAGTGGCAGAGAGATGGAGTGAATTACTTGGCGGCTGCAGTATCGCATTTATCCATAAAACCCGTGATCCAAAGGTTCCAAATGAGGCAACAGTTGGCAAAGTTGTTGGAGATGTTAAAGGCATGACTTGTGTTGTTATTGATGACATGATCGACACAGCTGGCACCGTAACTAAAGCAGTAGATGCGTTAATTGAAGAAGGTGCTAAGGATGTAATTATTGCTGCAACACATGCCGTGCTTTCAGGCCCAGCTGTTGATAGATTAAAGAAATCTAGAGTCTCTGAGGTAGTAGTAACTAACACATTGCCAATATCTGAGGAAAACCGCTTTGATAACCTAACAGTTCTTTCAATTGCACCACTTTTAGCCAGGGCAATTAAAGAGGTATTTGAAGATGGATCAGTTACTAGTCTTTTTGATGGACACAGTTAAAATAGTTTTTTAATAGATCAAACTTGCGCCCGTAGCTCAACGGATAGAGCATCTGACTTCGGATCAGAAGGTTCGGGGTTCGAATCCCTGCGGGCGCACTAATAAGACGTATGTATAATTGCAAAATGTTAAGAAAAGTTTTATCGCCCGCCCTAATCCTGGCTTTGTTTTTATCAGGCTGCTCAAATAGCGCAGATCCGGCTCAAACAAATAAAGACGCAAAAAAGTGCGAGGCAATCGTGAAACTCTTTAATGAAAAATTACTGTCAGAGGCTAAAGCCGAGAAGATTCAAGGCTGGCAACTGATTTTGGATAATCCAACCTGCTTTTTAAGCGATGCTACAGAAATTGCTAAAACCGAAATTTCTGCACTCCAAAATCAGCCATAGCCTGGTTAGAATCCCTGCGGGCGCACCAAACGGTTTGAACATAAACACCTGGTGCTCTGATTCGCTATTAGTAAGTAAGAAAAATCAAGGAGTAACGGGAGTTACTACCTTAATTAATTCATTATATGCATCATCAACCTTTTCTTTTGTTTCACTTTCTAATTTAAATCCCACCGGCCCTCGCTGATTTGTATTAATAAATACTCCTTGCTTATGAAGTAAGTATTTTTCAACAGCTATATAAGCATCTAGGGTTGTTTGTAGTGCTACTAACTTTGCAACAGGTGTGTGTATTTGTCTTGCTCTATCTAAATCCCCTACCTCAAGGCATTTCCATAAGGCAATTATTGCCCAGGGGATCTCAGCGCCAGGCATACTGCCCCTAACTCCTAAAGGATAAGTTTGTAGTAGATCAATACCACCTTGCCCTTCAAATACTTTAGCCCGGTTATTACTTAATTTATTTAGTTGTTCAAGCCGGTCTGCAACAGGTTTAGCTTCAGGTTTAAATTGAACACGGTCCTGGCCATACTTATCAATTAACTCAACATAGGTCTTTAGATCAATGGGTGCACCTAGGTAATTACTTGCATCCTGCACGATTGTTGGTATTTCAACTGACTCAATAATCATTTGGTAATAATTTTTCACTTCACCAGCTGTTGCAATAAAAGCACTTGGCGGTGTTGCCATGACAGCAGCTGCGCCATCACTGGCAGCCTGCTTTGCTAGCTTTACTGCAATTGCACTACTTTCTGCCCCGACTGAGATGACTAACGGAATACGATCTTGCAGATACTCAAGAGTTAATTGCCACATATCTCGTCGCTCGGTAGCTGAAAATCTTAAAACCTCTGAGACCATGGCTAGAACCACACCATTTGATCCACATTTAACTAGCCAATCGATCTCTTTTTTTAATGTTAACTTATCTATCTCCTCATTATTATCTAATGGGATAGAGACAACATTAAAAACACCTTTAAGTTGATCTGTGGCCCATAAACTTTTCATAATAATCAAAGCATAGATGCACAGCAGCAGCTGCGTAATAATCACCTGCCAAGGACAACGGGTAGAGCATCTGACCACGGATCAGAAGGTTTATGGGTTTAAATCCCTGCGGGTGCACCATTGATTTGTCCTTTTACCTATCTATTCGCTAACCTAGCGCTTCGTTCCGCGAGGGATAAAACCGTTATCGAGGGAGAAGTAAAGTGGCTGAAATTTCAATCAAGGGCGCACGTCGAACTGAGTTTGGCAAAGGTGCATCCCGCAGATCTCGCCGTGATGGATTTATTCCGGCAGTAATTTATGGACATGGTGAGAAACCACAACATGTTGCACTCCCTTCTCGTGAGCTTGGTATTGCACTTAAAACTTCAAACGTTCTAATTGATGTTGTATTAGATGATCACACAGAGTTAACACTTCCTAAATCTGTTAGCCGTGATCCATTAACAGGTTTGCTTGAGCATATTGATTTAGTAATTGTTAGACGTGGTGAGAAAGTTATTGTTTCTGTTCCAGTTCATGCTGAAGGTAAGTATGATCAAGATGGAATTTTGGAACACACAAATAACTCAATTGAGGTTGAGGCAGATGTAACAAACATTCCTGCATTCTTAATGCTAAGCATGGAAGGCATGATGGCTGGAGATTCACGTTACGCCTCTGATGTCGTAATTCCAGAAGGTGTTAAATTAATAAGTGATCCAAAGATGACTGTTGTTCATCTATCTGTTCGCGCTGCTGAGGAAGAGGTTGTAGTTGTTGCTGCAGCTCCTGCTGAAGGTGACGCCGCAACCGCTGCCGCTCCTACTGAAGGTGATGCTGCCGCAGCTCCTGCTGCTGGCACAGATGATAAGAAGGACAAGAAGAAGTAAGTAAGGACTAGCCTTAACTTATGGCTGATCGTTGGTTGGTAATTGGTTTAGGTAATCCTGGGCCTACCTATGAAAAAACTCGACATAATATTGGCCAACTTGTTTTAGATCAGTTATCTGAAAATCAAAAGTTTTCATCCCATAAATCTCGGATGCAGATATCTGAGATTAAATTAGATGGTCAAAGTGTAGTTTTAGCTAAATCACTTGGGTATATGAATGAAAGTGGTGGCCCAGCTAAGTCCTTAGCCGATTTTTATAAAATCGATATAGACAAAATCATTGCAATCCATGATGAATTAGATCTGCCATTTAATAACCTTCGAATAAAACTAGGAGGTGGTGATAACGGACATAATGGGCTTAAGTCCCTTACCGCATCTTTTGCAAGTGCTGACTACTACCGAATCAGAATGGGAATAGGAAGGCCGATTGGTGAGCAAGATCCAGCAGATTTTGTTTTAAAAGCATTTAGCAAGAATGAGCGAGGAGAGCTGGATAGTTTTACAAATCGCGGCGCTCAGGCAATTAGTTCTTTAATTCTAAATGGAATTGATAAGGCGCAAACAGCTTTTAATTCTTAAATCAGCCAGTATTTCGAAGACCAGCTGCCACGCCATTAATTGTTAACAGTAGCGCCCGTGCTAGTAATGGATCAATATCTTTTTGTTCTCTCACTCGCTTAAGTAATGAGATTTGTAGTAATTGAATCGGTGCTAGGTATGTATCTCTGACTTGTAAGGTTCTAGCCAAGATTGGCTGATTTCCTAAAATTTCAGATTTATTTGTCATAAGCAGTAGCTCTGCAACAGTTAACTCATATTCAGACTTAATCTGATCAAATATTTTATGAAGGGAAGGATCAACTAAGGTTGTCACATAACGTTGAGCTATTGCTAAATCTGTTTTAGCAAGTGTCATCTCAACATTACTAATGAAGGTACTAAAGAAGTGCCAATCCTTTAAAAGTTTTTGTAGCAGATCAGATTTACCAGCTAGCCTGGCAGCTTTAAGTCCTGAACCAACCCCATACCAACCTGGCACAATTTGGCGCGATTGGGTCCAACCAAATACCCAAGGAATAGCCCTAAGTGATTCAAGGCCAGATGCTGCATCTGGGCGACGTGATGGCCTAGAACCTAAAAACATATTTCCAAGTTGTTCAACAGGAGTTGAGGCATAGAAATACGCAGGTAGCTCTTCTTGATCAACTAATTTTCGATATGCCGAAAATGCATGTTCACTAATTAAATCCATGCACTCATCCCAACTGTTTAAATCTTTTGATGATTGGCGTGGTTTTCTATTTAAGATTGTTGCCTCTAAAGCTGCAGCTAGAGTTAACTCTAAGTTTTCTTTAGCAAGTGCTGGCAGGCCATACTTATCTGAAATTACCTCACCTTGTTCAGTCATTTTTATCTGACCATCAATTGATCCCCAAGGAAGCGCTATTAAAGCGTCATAGGTTGGTCCACCACCACGACCAACTGATCCACCACGACCATGAAATAGTCGAAGCTTCACACCATGTTTATGTGCAACATCGCGAAGTTTTCGTTGGGCTTTATGGATCTCCCATTGGCTAGTTGTAATACCAGCATCCTTATTTGAGTCAGAGTAACCAAGCATTACTTCCTGCACCTGACCACGCATCATTACAATCTTTCGATAACTCTTATTACTTAGTAAATCATCTAATATCTGATCTGCCCCTCGCAGCTCTGCAACAGTTTCAAGTAGTGGCACAAAACCGATCTTCGCAAATGACTTACTCGCATCTAGTGATATTAACCCCGCTAATTTAGCAATTAAGACTGCAGCTAACACATCATTTGCAGATTTTGTCATTGAGATTATGTAGCTTTCAATAACTTCAGGTCCAAACTGATCAATTAATTCACCACTAGTAACAAATGTTTTAAGGCACTTATTTGCTTGCTCATCAAGTTTGGTTAAGTCAACTGATTTACTTGATTCTAATTCTTTATTAATGATCTCAGCACTTGAATCAATAAATAATTGTTTTAATAGGTAATGGTGAGCATCTGAGTGCTCTCTAATATCCATCTTGGCGTGACTTAATCCAAATGCAGTAATTGCTCTAGTAATTCGTTCTAATAATCCGGTCGCAATTAATTGACCATTATTAGCCATTAATGATTTACGCATAATTTCAAAATCACTAAGTAATTCAGCACTATTTTTATAGTCACGGCCTGGAACATGAGCTGAATTATCAGTATGGCGCTGTTGGGTTATTAAAAGCTTGTGCCTGATTGCAGTTACCTTTAAGCGGTATGGCTCCTCAGCGTTAATTCTTCGATATCTACTTTCAATCTCAGGTAATTTTTCAAGATCATCTAATACAGATTTTTCTAACTCTTTTGAAACCCCAGTTAGTTTTGTTGAGATAGATACGCCCTGCACTAATTGATCTAGGTGCAGCAGGAGAGTTCTTGTGAAGTGCGAGTTTTGTAGCAAAATAGCAGATCTAGTTACATCAGCTGTGATATTTGGATTGCCATCACGATCTCCGCCTATCCAAGTTCCAAAAGAAAGTGGCTTAGCAGAAAGAGAAAGATCAACACCTAATCTTTTTACTTCAGAAGCAAACTCAGCTAATACCTCTGGCACTGTCTGTTGTAGTAACTCATCTAAGTAATAAATTGAGTTAACTGCTTCATCTAATGGTTCAGGCCGGCCTAAACGAAGTTCATCTGTTTGCCAAAGTAAATCAATAGTTTCAGCAAGACGCTTAGTTTGAGTTTGGCTATCGGGTTGCTGAAGAAGTTCAGAAATTGTCGTCATCTTTCCTAATACGGAACGACGAGCTGCCTCAGTTGGGTGGGCAGTAAATACCGGGCGCACTGAGAAGTTATCTATCCAAGTTTGAAGATCTTTTTGATCAAAATCTTTACTTATTTTTTGCGCCGCTAAAATATTATCGACAGCCCTACTTAGCCAAGAACCAGTTGTATTTTTCTCATCAGCTAATACTTTAGAACGGTTAACCTGTTCAGCCACATTTGCTAGATTAAAAAAGTGCCCAAAAGCTCTAACGAGAGAGATAGTTTGAGAATCAGTTAATTTACTTAAAATTTGATCTTGCTCGCCCTGCCGAACTGCCAAGCGAACAGATTCAACTAGTGAGAGTAATTCATCACCTTCTTGCCGAGCTAAGGTTTGACCTAATAGGTCGGCTAATCTGCGAACATCATTGCGCAAATCTGTGTTTTCAGCCGATGAACTCATGGCGTAATCATCACAGATTCCCAATTGCTCTGGCACATCTTTATGGCATTTACGGCTAAATATCGGCCTTAGAATTACCCCAGTAACCCCCCTTCATTTATGAAGCGGGGGTATGCGGCGTTTAATTGGCGAAAGGGGCAGCGATGTTAAATCTTTTATCCAAGCTTAAATCACCAATTGGAAATTACTTAGCAACATCAGAAGACATGGTGGCACCTGCAAGTATTCACTGCCTGCTAGCCGCTAGCTCGCCTGTGCCACTATTAATTGTTACTACATCAAGTAGAACATCACAGGAATTAAATGCTGAGATCTGTTCACTAATTGGTAGTGAAAATGTTGTTAACTTTCCAGCCTGGGAGACATTACCGCATGAGCGATTAAGTCCTAAGGCAGATACCGTTACTTTAAGATTTAAAGCACTTAATCAAATTGTTAGTAACGATATAAAAATTATTACCTGTTCAATTAGAGCATTACTACAACCAATTATTGCTAATAACCTAGAACTTTCTCAAATAAAAATAAGTACTAATCAACAGTTAGTAATGTTTGATCTAATTAAGCAGCTATCGCAATTTGGTTTTACTAGATCAGATTTAGTTGAACGGCGAGGTGATTTTGCAGTCAGAGGTGGGATTTTAGATTTATTTCCAGCTGATCAAGAGCACCCGATTCGAATAGATTTCTTTGGTGATGAAATTGAAGAGATCTCATATTTTGCAGTAGCTGATCAGAGATCTTTAACAAAAATTACCGGTGAAATAAAAATTTACCCATGCCGTGAGCTTCTTCTAGATGAGAATGTTAAAGAGAATGCTAAAAAATTAGGAAAAACTTTTCCAGAAATTAGTGAGATGACTGAAAAGATCATCCAAGGAATAACCTTTGAAGGAATGGAATCTCTTGCTGCTGGCTTAGTTGATGAGTTTAAAACAATAATTGATTACCTACCTAAGCAAACTCAGATTTGGTTTATAGATGAGCCAAGACTTAGAAGTAGGGCGGCAGATTTAATTACTACCAACGAAGAGTTTCTAGCTGCTAGTTGGTCAAATATTGCCTGGAGTGAAAATGAGAAACTCTCACCGCCCCTTGATTTAACTGCGCAACTTGGTGTGGGTGGATTTAATGAACTTGTAAGAATTGAGCAGATTGCAAATAGGGCTGGGCTTGAAATACGAAATTTAAATCTATACCCAAGTACACCAGAGCAAGAAGAAATCACATTTATTGATGTGATTAGTAGCTATGGAAAAAAGTATGAAAATGCACTCTCTGATATTAAAAGCTGGCAAAAAAGCGGCTACCAAGTCATTTTTACCGCTGCTGCTAATGGAACATTAAAGCGATTTAGTGAATTACTAAATTCTGCGGATTTAGCAAATGAAATAATTGAAGTAGATAAAGAACCTAGCCAAAATGAGTTAATTTATCTATATCGCTCTGATATCACTCATGGCTTTATCAGTGAAAATTATAAATTAGTCTTAATTACAGATAAAGATATATCTGGACAAAGATCAACAGATAAAGATTTAGCCCGAATGCCTTCTAGGCGCAAGAAGGCGATTGATCCAATGCAACTTAAATCTGGTGATTATGTGGTCCATGAACAACATGGAGTTGGTAGGTATGTAGAGTTAATTAATAGAAATATTAATAACATATCTAGAGAGTATTTAGTAATCGAGTATGCATCATCAAAGCGGGGTCAACCAGCTGATAAATTATTTGTTCCAACTGATACCTTAGAACAGGTAACAAAGTATGTAGGCGGTGAATCACCAGCATTACACCGAATCGGTGGCGCTGATTGGCAAAGCAGTAAACGCAAAGCGCGTAAAGCAATTAAACAAATAGCAGCAGAGCTAATTAGATTATATGCCGCCCGTATGAGTGCGCCAGGTTTTGCATTTTCAGCTGACACACCTTGGCAAAAAGAACTAGAAGATAGTTTTGCATTTGTTGAAACAATCGATCAACAAGCAACTATTGATGAAGTAAAGCGGGATATGGAAAAACCAAATCCTATGGATCGAATTGTTTGTGGTGATGTTGGTTATGGAAAAACTGAGATAGCAGTTCGGGCGGCATTTAAAGCGGTTCAAGATGGTAAGCAAGTAGCGATCTTGGTTCCAACTACATTACTAGTTCAGCAACACTTCAATACATTTACAAATCGTTATGCCAACTTTCCAGTAAAGATTGCTGCTTTATCTAGATTTAATACCACAAATGAAAGTAAATTAATTATTGCAGGACTTAAAGATGGCTCAGTTGATGTAGTAATTGGAACTCATCGGCTTTTATCTAAAGATATAAAGTTTGCCGATCTTGGCTTATTAGTTGTTGATGAGGAGCAAAGATTTGGAGTTGAACATAAAGAGGAGCTAAAGAAAGCAAGAACAAATGTTGATGTTTTAGCCATGTCAGCTACTCCAATTCCTAGAACTCTTGAGATGGCAATAACTGGAATTAGAGAGATGTCTAACATCACCACACCACCGGAGGAGCGACATCCAGTCCTAACATATGTTGGAGCATACGATGATAAACAAGTAGCAGCGGCAATTCATCGAGAGTTACTAAGAGATGGTCAGATATTTTTTATCCATAACCGAGTTGAAAGCATTGAATCTGTCGCGCAGCGAATTAGAAAATTAGTACCAGAAGTCAAAATTGGCATCGCTCACGGACAAATGAATGAGCGGTTACTTGAGGATGTTATTTTAGATTTTTGGAACCGAGAGTTTGATTTACTTTTATGCACAACAATAATTGAAAGTGGCATAGATATTCCAAATGCTAATACCTTAATTGTTGATCGATCAGATTTATTTGGTTTATCTCAACTTCATCAATTACGTGGTCGAGTTGGCAGAAGCAGAGAAAGAGCTTATGCCTACTTTTTTTACCCAACTGATCAGCCAATCACTGAACTAGCCCATGACCGCTTAACCACAATTGCAACTAACACTGATCTAGGCGCTGGTATGGCGGTGGCATTAAAAGATTTAGAGATTAGAGGTGCTGGAAATCTATTAGGTGGTGAGCAATCAGGCCATATTGCTGAGGTTGGTTTTGATTTATATATGCGAATGGTTGCTGACGCAGTTGATGAGTTTAAGAGTGGTTACTTTGAAGATAAACCAAAAAATATAGATTGCAAAGTTGAGTTACCAATTAATGCTCATCTACCAGTTTCATATATTGAATCTGAGCGATTACGGCTTGATCTCTATCGCAGACTTGCTGAAGCATCAGATGATGATGGCCTAAATGAAATAAATATTGAGATGACCGACAGATTTGGCCCACTACCTAAGCCTGCCCTTGAATTATTAGCAGTTGCCTCACTGAGATTATTTGCAAAAAGCTTGGGGCTCACTGATATTGCATTTTCTGGAAAAAATCTTCGGCTCACCCCAGTTCTCCTAGCGGAATCTGCCGCGATAAAACTAAATCGGCTATACCCAGGATCTGTATATAAGAATGCTTCACAAATCCTGCTAGTCGCAAGGGGAAGTAGCCCCAATTGGATAGAAAGTGAGGAGATAGGGGATACTTCAACCCTTGCGTGGGTGAAATCAGTCCTAGGTAATTTAATTAAGCCAGCTACTACCAAATTAAGTAGTTACGAGAAGAAAGAGGATGGAATTGTTTAAGAGGATAATTACTACGGTTTTAGCTGCACTTGTATTAACTAGCTGTAGCAGCATGAATTCAGCAATAACAATTGGGGATAAAGAATTTTCTACAAGTGATGTACAAAAACCTGTTGATGAAGTTTTACGCGATCGAAAAAAAGTTGACACCTCACAAATGCAACTACCAGAAGCTGATGAATTACTTAGAAATCAGGCTCAGTTTTATATAGTTGGCATATTATTAGACAGGATTGCTGCTGATAAGAAATTAAGTGTTACTAATGCAGATATTGCAGCGCGCAGAACTGAGATTCTCTCCCAAGTTGGGGGTGAAGCCGAGTTACCAAAAGCTTTAGTTGGTGCAAGCCTTGCACAGTCAAATCTTGATGCTTATCTTAAAATTTTAATCATCTCTGAAAAACTGAGCAAAGATATTATTTTATCCGGTGTCTCATCTGAGCAAGCAGCGGAGGAAGTAAACAAAATAGTTGTGGCACTTGCGAAAAAACTTGGAGTTAAGGTAAATCCTAAATATGGTAAGTGGAATCCGGAAACTGCCTCAATTGAATCTGGTGATTTAACTGATGGCGCAGTAATACCAGCCCCATAAGTTATTAATTATGGCTTCAGAGCTTGTAAGACTTCGCGAAGTTATGGACAAACTTCGATCCCCTGGTGGTTGCCCATGGGATAACGAGCAAGACCATACATCCCTTCTTAAATACTTACTTGAAGAATCATATGAATTCATTGAAGCGGTCGAAGATAATGATCGTATTGGGATGCAGGAAGAGCTAGGTGATCTACTACTACAAATATATTTTCACTCGCGCATAGCTGAGGAAGATAAAGATCAACCATTTAATATTGAAGATGTAGCAAGAAATGTTGCCGATAAATTAATCAGCCGCCACCCACATGTTTTTGCGGGCGCAGTAGTTAAGGACAGCGCAGAGGTATTAGAAAATTGGGAGAAGCAAAAAGCGATTGAAAAGGGGAGAAGTTCAGCTATTGATGGTGTTCCACTAGCCCAACCCTCACTTACCTTGGTTGCAAAACTGCTCTATCGAATGAAGAAATTTAATTATCAACTACCAATAAATTCACCACTAGAACTTCCTGAGCAAATTGATCAAGATGAGCTTGGCCAATTACTGCTTGGATTAATTTCACAAGCAGTAGATAAAGGCCTAGATCCTGAGGCAGCCTTGCGTACTGCTGGTAAATCCTTAATTGCGCAGATTCAAGTCCATGAGGCAAGGTAGAATTAAGGCATTAAATCAACTTCGGCTTAATTTAAATAGTTATCAGGAGATATAAGTGTCAGTTATTAAATCAGTCACCGCACGAGAGATTTTAGATTCACGCGGTAATCCGACTATTGAAGTTGAGGTTAAGTTAGATAACGGCATCATTGGCCGTGCTGCTGTGCCAAGTGGGGCATCAACTGGAGCATTTGAAGCGGCTGAGCTTCGCGATGGTGGCAAGCGATATTTAGGCAAAGGTGTTTTAACTGCAATTAAAAATGTTAATGAAAAAATAGCACCAGCAGTTATTGGTTTAAGCGCTGAAGATCAAAGAACGCTGGATGAAAAAATGATCGCATTAGATGCTAGTAAAAATAAATCCAATCTAGGCGCAAATGCAATCTTAGGTGTATCACTTGCTACCGCTAGAGCTGCAGCAAATAGTGCTAATCAATCATTGTTTAAATATTTAGGTAAGGATGAAGCAAAAACTTTGCCAGTTCCAATGATGAATATTTTAAATGGTGGGGCTCATGCTGATACAAATGTAGATATCCAAGAGTTTATGGTTGCGCCAATTGGTGCACAAAGCTTTAAAGAGTCACTGCGTTGGGGCGCTGAGATTTATCACAGCTTAAAATCAGTACTTAAGAAAAAAGGTTTAGCAACAAGTATTGGCGATGAAGGTGGATTTGCGCCAAATCTTGATAGCAATCGCGCAGCACTCGACCTGATATTAGTAGCAATTGAACTTGCCGGTTTTAAAGCAGGAAGTGATGTAGCACTTGCTATGGATGTAGCAGCTACTGAGTTTTGTGAAAATGGTCTTTATAAATTTGAGGGTAAGGAATTAACCTCAGATCAAATGATTAGTTACTACTCAGATTTAGAGTCTGCTTACCCACTAGTTTCAATTGAAGATCCACTAGATGAGAATGACTGGGCTGGCTGGGCAAAATTAACCCAGGTGTTAGGTGAGAAGGTTCAAATTGTTGGTGATGATTTATTTGTAACAAATCCAGATCGTTTACAACGAGGAATTGATGCTAAAACAGCAAACGCCTTACTAGTTAAGGTAAATCAAATTGGCAGTTTAACGGAGACAATTGATGCGGTTAATTTAGCCCATAAAAATGGTTATCACTCAATGATGAGCCATCGCTCAGGTGAAACTGAGGACACCACAATTGCAGATTTAGCAGTTGCACTTAACTGTGGTCAGATTAAAACTGGTGCACCGGCTAGATCTGAACGAGTAGCTAAATACAACCAACTACTTAGAATCGAAGAAGAATTATCTAGCAAGGCTGTTTATGCTGGCTCTGCTGCATTTCCTAGGTTTAAAAAGTAGGTTAAAAATATGGTGCGCCGAAAGTTTTTCGCAGCCAATTTAATTTCATCTACTCGCAAATCTATTAAATCAGGTTTAAATAGGCGCGGCTTATCTAATCGTGCACTAATTATTGGAATTATTTTATTCGCACTGGCTGTAACGCTAGCGCCACCAATTCAGCATTACTTTACTCAAAGGGCTCAAATTAATTCACTACGGACGCAGATATCTGATAATCAAAAGATGTTAGAAGATGCTGCTACGGAGTTGGCTAAGTGGAATGATCCAGAGTATGTGGCAAGTCAGGCAAGAGCAAGATTACATTTCATTTTTCCAGGAGAGCGGGCCTACATCATTACTGGAAATGGTGAGATCACCGATGGTGAGCAAGAAACAAAAGTCTCAGAGCAACTTCCAATTGGACTTCCTTGGTATTCAAGATTAATTTCTTCAATAACTAGCACAAATGTAAATAGTTAACATGGTAAGACCAACTAAAGCATTTACAGCAGAACAAGCAAGTGAAAAAGATTTACAAATCATAGAAGCTCAATTAGGTAGAACACCAAGAGATGTATTAGCAATCGCGCACCGCTGCCCATGCGGGGCACCTGATGTGGTGCAAACACCGCCTCGATTAGCAGATGGCACGCCATTTCCAACTTTTTATTATGCAACCTGCCCAAGACTTACTGGCGCCATTTCAACACTAGAAAGTTCTGGACTCATGGCGCAGATGAATGAGCGTTTACAAACTCAACCAGAGTTAGCTGGTAACTATATGGCCGCCCATATTGATTATGAGGCTAGCCGAGATAGCGCTGGGCGAATGCAAAATATTGAAGTTCCCGAGATAGCTGGTGTTACTGCTGGTGGAATGCCTGACCGAGTTAAATGTCTGCACTCTTTAGTTGCCCACGCTTTAGCAGCTGGGGAAGATGTTAATCAATTAGGGGATGAAGCTTTAATTGCATTAGATCAATGGTGGATTAATAAACCATGCAGTGAAATTGCTAATTTAATTAATCAGGATAATAAATGAGTCAGGTAGCGGTCATTGATTGCGGCACAAATTCAATTAGGTTATTAATTGCAGAAACTTCTGGCAGCACTATTAAAGAAGTAATACGCACTATGGAAATTGTTCGACTCGGCCAGGGGGTTGATGAAAATAAAGCATTTCATCCAGATGCAATTAATCGAACTTTATTAGCAGTTAAATCCTTTAAAGAAATAATTGATAGAAATAATGTAGATAAAATTAGATTTTGTGCTACATCAGCCACTAGAGATGCTTCGAATAGAAATATATTTATTGATGGCGTTCGCGATATTTTAAATATTCAAGTTGAGGTAATTCCAGGGGAGGAAGAAGCAGCTCTGTCTTTTACGGGCGCTACCTACCAATTAGATCAAGGCAGTGGACCATTTTTAGTAGTTGATATTGGTGGTGGCTCAACTGAGTTTGTATATGGAGATAAAAAAGTAATTAGTGCTAAGAGTGTAAATATTGGATGTGTTCGAATGAGTGAGCGACATTTCACAAACCAGCCCCCAACTATGGGTCAGATTGCTAGTGCAATAGTTGATATTGATATTGCTATAACGCAGGCAGCCGTTAGTGTGCCAATTAATAGCGCCAAGAGTTTAATTGCTGTTGCTGGTACTGCAACAACAGTTGCAGCTGCCGCACTTGATTTATCAAAATATGATAGGGATCTGATTCATTTAGCGAAAATATCAGCTGATAAAGTTCATAAGGTTGCCCAGATGTTTCAATCTATGAATAAGAGTGAGATTTCAGCTCTGCCATATATGCATGAAGGCCGAGTTGATGTAATAACTGCTGGCTCATTAGTTTTATCTAGAGTTATGGCAGCCACTGGGGCAACAGAGTTTGTTGCATCTGAGACCGATATTTTAGATGGGATGGCTTTCTCCCTTATTAACTGAGCGAAAAATGGTTGAAATTGAAAGTGAAAAAGACAGGTAGATTTACCCCCTGAAGATTCGCCCCTGTAGCCCAATGGCAGAGGCATGCGACTTAAAATCGCACAAGTGTGGGTTCGACCCCCACCGGGGGCACGCTCAAT
>Ga0208483_1000126_pt1 | contig 16399 bp, 7 predicted proteins | sample LakMenE01Jun11ns_FD_150659 | JGI IMG/M metagenome (GOLD analysis project Ga0208483, IMG submission 150659) | Freshwater microbial communities from Lake Mendota, WI - 01JUN2011 deep hole epilimnion ns (SPAdes) | ecosystem: Environmental > Aquatic > Freshwater > Lake > Epilimnion/Euphotic zone ... | reverse complement strand
CTCTTTCCCTTGGAAATGGAGGGGGGGTGAAAGCCCTATTTGTTGTGGCTGTCTCTTGGTAATCTGGCAACTCGTCCGGATCAGGACTGGTATCATCCTGATCCGGGCTTTCATGACCTGAGCTGCTACCTGCTTCCCCCTCACCTGAGCTTTCACCTACGTCGTCCAGGGCCACTGTCCGACAGCCGTCATCATCAGAGGCCGCCTCTGGTGATGCTGGCTCCCACTCCCAGCTGTCCGGAGTCGGCGTATTGAGGGCTCGGGAGATAAATAAGTGTTAACATTTGTTTTAATACAGGTGAACGAGAATTTGGCAGTCAGCAGGGCAAGAGCTAATCAAGAACTTCCTCCAGCAACCAAGGGCTGGTTATCAACAACTCTCAGGCATAAATTTGTTTCCTTAGCGTAAGTTAAAAGCAGGATATATCTTTTTCTAGTCGTCCGTAGGTTAAAATGCAAGGCAAAACTTTTCTAGTCGTACTTTGAGAGCTTTAAAAGGTACCTGACCTAGGTGTAGCAGGCTGTGAATTATTTAAACTGTGATAGAAACTGGTGTAACGTGTGCAATTTTAACGTAACCGGTAACTTTTATGTAACCTTATGATAAGTGACAAACGGCTGTGATAAGTAACGAACGGTACATGATAAATAACATACGGTATGGTAACTGGATGGTTTTTAATGTACTGAATGGAGTAAAAATGGAATTAGAAATGGAGTTTTCACTGCATCCCTCCCCTTACTACCATAGTTAGAAACATAAGGAAACAAAATTTTGTTCAAAGCTGATAAAACCAAAAATACAAAACTATATATATATTCACCGTTATTTCCAAGAGGGAAATTCAGATTATTTTATTTTTTGTTATTTCTTAAGAGAACGAAAAGTAAAGAAGATTAAAAAGTTAGCAATTACTTCTTTACAAACTATTTTTTTGTTTTTTGTTGGAACAAAATACAGTATTTTTGATACTTATGTATAACAGTATTACACACGTAATAAAAATAAAGATTTTTATTAGAAGTTTTTGATGTTTTCTTTGTAATTACTTTGTAAGCGCGCAATTTCCCCAGTTATACTGCGTTTTGTGGAACCGTTTGATGTCCTTTTCTGTGAATGTTGAGCTCAGCTGCCTGAAAAACCCACCCCTTTCGTACCAGAAAAGAGTACATGGACAGAAACATCTCCAAAGTTTGCTGTTAGGCCAAGTGGTTTTTCGGGTCCAGAAGTCTGTTCTCAACTCAACATAGTCCTTACATATATCATCAGCGACAGCGACAGGGACTTCTTCTTTCAGCTGGTTATATTTATTCTCACAGTGTTTGCTATCCCCAGTCTCCCTAACAACGTGTTTTGCCAGATCGTACAGTGTGGCAGGTGTTTTTCTGTCAGAGATCATGATTTGAACAAAGAAATCTGTGCTGCCCCCACCTGCTGTCACTTGCAACTTGAATTGTGAACTCTGTGCATGGAACGCAACTCCAAGGTAGCACAATGCCCTCCTTGGGTAGCCGAGTGCGCTACTAGAACATAAGCAAATGCAACTGTAACCCGGTGGAACGTCTAGGTGATCCTGCCAATCTTGTGTGTAAAAAGCGTCAAATCGAACGGTAGTTTTTGTAGTGTTGACAAAGAAAACTTTCATTATATGTTTGGGAATCCTCATCCTATACTCCTCTCCTTCATTACCCGGCATTTTTAGATGATATCAATCTGCAATTTTCCAAGCTTTTAAAGTTCACACAATCTAAGCTCACCAACCACCAACATTTTTAATGAGGGGGGGGGGGCGAAGTATTGTTAACATGAAAAATTGTTATTCCAGAGATGTGCAAAATTTTGGCTAGAGGAAACCCTGGGGTCTTGACTCGGAGATCACCGGTTTGTTTACATAAATGAAAACAAGGTCCAACGATCTGAGCGCCAATGTCCATGTTTCATATACCAAGAATTTTACACTGTTTAAAAAGACGGAGGATTTGAACCTCAACAATTGTAAAGGGTATAAGAAAGGGCGTTGTGAGTAATTTGACTATTTGTGGTTCCGGTACAGGGCGGAACACCACCAGCGGTACAACAATGAGATTTTTCAGTGCATTTTTGACAGTGTATCGGACAATTGCAATTTCTATGTACACATGTGGGAAGGTCACCGTAAGGCGTTTTGACGGTCAGTTTAAGGTTTGTAAACGGTTCACCCACTTGCTGGCACAGGTAAAAATCGTGCGAAATGAGGTTTGCAAAACAATTTGCCAAGTTTCCATGCTGTTTTTGAGTTGTGTTTGCTCTTACGCACGTTTTTGCAAGGTTTTTTAGTGACGGAACACAGTCAGAAAAAGATACTTCAACAAATAATGTGCAGACAGGGTGCTCACTGTTGGGTACAATTCTAAATTCAACTTCATCTGAACTAGTGTGGATCATGATTTTACTGAAAGCCGTATTTCTAGTGACTGTTTCTCTCAAAAGTGAGGGCTCACAAAGACACAATATGCTAAAACCAGGAAAAAGACTCAGTTTTAAAAACCCATTTAGCGGGGCACTGACTATTAAACTCACATGTCTTTCTGCTATGTTTGAAAAGATAATTCTGTTAACATGTTTGTCAATATGAAGGGAGTCAACAAATCCAGTTACATCCAGGTTCAAAGGAGTGCTTAAGTATATAGAACTCATTTTAGCAAGATTATAGGTACTATGACTAAAAATACATACTCGCTGACATGCTGATCCTCTGGTCCGCTGACAACTGACAGTAAGGGGTTTGAAATGTCTTCCTTTTATATTGAAACATTGTTTTGCTGAGATGTGAAGAAGGTTTGGTGGACAGGGCTAATGAGAGAGGGAAGAGAGAGAAGCCTGGTGGTAATAATGTTTATAGAGGGGAATGCAGGGTACATGAAAATATACACAATATACTGAATTACAAATGTCTAGGTATCATTTAATATACGTGACTTTGTGTTTGTATATGCATTTATGTGTTACGGAACCTAACTGTTTTCTGTGCTGGTTCCTCTTTTATTTTCCCGCTCCTTAACCTCATACCTGGTTCTTCCTCATCATCAGAGGGTTCCTCATCGTCTGACTCATTTACCTCATTTAAATCGGGACTGACATCCTTGCTGTTGCTAACTTCTCCCTTTGGGTACAACAATTCGTCAAGGTCGTCCTCTAAATCGTCCTCGTCCTGAATGTCCTGAAACTCTTGTTCCTCCAGGGGAACAATTCTTTCCTTAGAGTTTTCTGGTTCCTCAGGAACAATCTCATCCAACGGAAGCGTAGGGCCAGTCTGAACTTTGTTCAGAATGTCTGACTCGAGATTTTCTTCTGTTGGGTCACCAAAAAGGTTAATAGTTTCATCATCAGCTTTTGTTTGTTCCTTAGGAACGTCTGGCACAAATAGTTCAATGGCATTGGGTACTCTTAAAGGGTCAAATTTCGTAATTACTGAAAACTCTTGTTCCATTAGATCTGAGAATTTGTACAAAAGGGCGCGTAGTACCTCAGGGGGTAAATTTTGGAACAGAGGACTGTTCCCTTGGAACAGTTTTAAATCATCGTTGTTGTACAACGATGTAAACCTGTCTGCTATACGCATAACAAGTGTAGATTTAAATAATGGTCGTATGACTACATAAGGACTGGGGTTAAGTGTTGTACGTAGGACCCTGGGATTTCCCTCTATGTATGTACGGTCCAGGGTGAAGACAATATCATTAATTTTAAAATTCCTCTCAACCCTATTCTTATTTACTCTCTCATTTTGTACCAGCCTTAACTCCATTATTTTTCTGGTGGCCACCTCAGTCATCAATTTAAATTCAGCTGACAGCTGCTCAATATACAATTTGTTGGATTTTACTGAGTAGTGAGGGGGCCCTAGATTCATAAGATCTAGAAAGGTGGTACCTGCCGCCTCTGCCCCTAAAACCATTTCCGCTGGACGGAACCCGGTTTTAGGTGACACAGAATTATTTAGCGCTTTACTAACTAAAAAGGGAAGGTACTTCCAGCTTAGTGTGGGGCGTGTCGCAAGCATTTTCTGTAATAACTTCTTTACAACATAAACGCGCTTTTCAACTGAACCTCGGCCTCGAGGTGATAATGAGGATGAATTAATTACAGTTATTCCTAAAGCACTCATTATTTGAAGAAAGCCTAGATTACGAAATGCCGCCCCATTATCGGAATGGAGTTTTTCTATTTTAAAAGGCTGTAAAATAGCGTATAACATGTACTGATTTACTTCAGCAGACGCTTTGCTTTTGAGAGGGATAATAAGGGTGAAATCGCTAAAGGGGCATGTTACAATTAACAGGTGGGAGTAACCCCCAACTGGATTCAAATTTTCAGCAAGGTCGCACATAACTTCCTGCATAGGACGTGTAGGCGTGGGATAAATGCCAATTTTGGTCTTTCTAGTTCCCTTGTAAGAGAGAAAACACGCATAGCAACGTGAAATAAAATTTTGGGTTAATGTGTACATTTTGGGGAACCAATACGAATCCATATCGAGTAACATACGTTGTAATCCAGAGTGCCCAAGTAAGTGTGTATGGGATAATAATAAGCCTATCATACTTTCTGGCACTAAAATCTTATAATAGTCTTTTTCGACCATTAGAAGATTTGCTACTAATTTATATTTTGTGGGTGGATTTTCAGTAGATTCGTACTCAAAGTTTTCGCCAGCCAAACAATTAGAGTATATCTGGGAGAATTCTTTCTTTTGCCTAATAATAATATTTGCACGCGATAATCTTTCTCGCAAAATTTCTAATGGCGTAACAACTGCTTTTACATTATCTAAGCCAGCTGTAATTTGCAAGGCCAGAGCCTTAACCTTTTGCGGATTGGGAGCATTTATCATTAGATACTCTGGGTGCGAATCTACAAAATCAATCCACTCGGGCAAAGTAAATTCTAATTTTGGCAGTTCATGATGAAAATTGGCAATTGAAATATTTTTCAAGTTAAATTTTTCGCAATCTCCTGGAGGGAGCCCCTCGCGGGTCAGAAAGTCGGCCAAATTATCATTTGTGCGGACAAAATATAATTTCACATTTGTATAGTCACTGGCTAACTTTGTACACCATCTCCTAATTTTTTTAGAGGAATTTCCTACTATTGTACTGAATAAGTAATACAGTACTCTGCTATCGGTGAGCAGCTTTACAGGTACATTGCTTATCAGTTTTTGTACAGCGTATAGTACAGTCAGTATTGCCAGTACTTCCAGATCCAAAATACATTTACTCCGTAATGCCTCAGGTACTGTTTTGGCTATATATGCCACTATATTTATCAAACCTTTCAAGGTAGAGATGTTGAATTCTGAATTTTTGTTAAGAAATAAAGGAACATAAATCTCGTGACCCTGTCTCATTAATAAACCTAGTACGATTGGCGGCCTAGAGCTTGTTTCATTCAGATGGATTATTTCTTTATAATTATGTCTTTTTAGTGTGGAAATGATTATGATTGGTCGTTGCAAGTAAATTGCCACAGCTTTGGCTAAATAAAAGTTTGCATCTAGACCTGCCTTGCCCTCTTTAAAGGCAATCAAATAATTGTTGTAATTTGTCCAATTCATATCGAATATAAAATCCTTAAGCTGTGAGTTTAAGATGCTAGATTTTAGAACTTTTACTGCCTTTTCTCTTAAATTTTGGACCGTTTCATTCATTCCCCCGCTATAAAGAGCTAAAACTGACAAGGTAGACCAAAAGAAACTGTCATTTACATTTTCTGGGGTGAATCCAAGCAACGGTGGCTCTTTGCCTATATTTGGAGGAACTGTTTTTCTCAGAGATGGCTTAGGAAGCACTATGGGCAAAGAAGTATATAGAGTACAGGGCTCATAAGGAAGACAATCGTCATAAATAATCTGATGTACTTCATTTTCCAAATCGATGTAGGAGGGGATTATTTTCTCATTTTCCTTTCCTTTAATTTTCTGTGCCAAAACCCCAGCTAGAACCCCACTTCCAGTAGCTGCATCACACCAAAGGAATTTTTCCGCAGTCTCATCAATAAGATTGCAGAAAAGTGGCTCCTGTGTGAGCATACGCTTGATGCTTTCGAATGCATCTACGTGCTTCTGCGTATATACATACTCATTTTTGGAACTAGTGAGGGGGGTAAGGATGCCTACTTGCTCTATAACATTCATACTCACCACTTTTCTTAAACTATTGACCAGGCCTAGAAAAGCACGAATCGACTTTTTATTTGTTGGAAAAGCAAACTCATGCACCTTTTGAACCCGCCTTGGATCGGCAATAACAAAATTGTGGGAAACATACCACCCTAAAAATAAAATTTTAGATTTGCTAAAATCGCACTTTGTAACACTAATTTTTGCTCCATGAAAGCACAGTCTTTTTACTGTTTCTTCTAAATTTTTGAAGTGCTCTCTCAAAGTTTCTTCATATGTCGGCTTTGCTGTGCTTGTAATCACAATGTCATCAAAATATGATACTGTGTGCTCAAGTGGGCTAGGTTCTTGTTTCACCACATTCGGTGATTCAAAAACTGGCTGCCCATTTTCATCCAAGACTGGTTCAAAATGCAACATCCTATATGAAACTTCTGCAAAAAGTGCCGGAGACCCCGCCGCTCCAGTAGGTAAAGATTTAAATCTGTAGCTACCTGAGGGCGTCAGAAAGGTCGTCAATGGCTGGCTTTCTTCATCGATTCGCATGGCCATATAAGCTTGCCTTAAATCCAAACTGGAATACATTACTTTTCCTTGCAAAAATTGAAGAGTATTGTTTATTTCAGGTATAACTGCACTGGGTGACTCGATTAGTTGGTTTACAGGTGAAAAATCAACAATTAGTCGACCTAAGCAACCAGGTTTAGCCCTAGGAACTAAATAAGCTGACATTCCATACAAGTGGTGACCTGTAGGGGATGGGGGAGACCTCATTACGTACCCAAATTTAATCAATAAATTTACAATGTCGTCCAAGTGACGCGAATCAGAAGGGCTAACATGAAATATTCTTTTTGCCCTGGGCAATATCTCACCTTTACGTAATCTTAGTTGAGTATACCCTAAGGTCAGGCTGAGGTTTCCCGCATCCAATCCATGCAGAGACACTACTTGCGGATATTTATCTACAAAAATATCTTTAATAAAAGGTTGTATATGGGGTGGCAACTTATACAATTGGGTGGCTTCTAGGGCATTAGGAAATATCACAGTAGGCAACTCATACCCGGCTGGATCTATAATATCGGCATGTATGTTGGCAGTACCTGTATATTCTGGCTCAGAGGCAAAGATGGCGTCTGCATAATCTAAATCGCTTACTTGTACATTTGGCTTGGTAGAAGTACTTATAGAATGTACAGTCATTGTAGGTACACCCCCCACATAATCCATATGGCTTTGTAATATTTCTCGGCCTAAGGGGTGATCTTTTAGCTGGCTTCTCAATTTTGGCATACTGTCTTCATTTATCACAACTGGGTTATAATCATTAATAGATTCTACTTTGCCTTCTATGTACCCCCGCTGTTGTTTTTCTGTGGTGTTTACCACACAGACTGTACCCACAAAGCATTTGTGTTTGGCATCAAATGATAAATCTGTTCTTGAAGGGATTATGATAATTTGGTTAAATACACAGGCGGTCACTAAAACCCAATCTGTCCTCACCACAGGGGCCGCTGGTGAAAGGTATACTTCAATAGAGTCCATCTGGTGGGGGCCCAAATTATATTTCCCTGAGCAAGAGTAAATTTCGTCGGCTGGATAATGATACACAGTACTGACAAAATGAGTAGGAAAATTAAAGCTTAACGTAGGCTGTACATTATCTGGAGTCCCTTTAAAACTCAAATCGGCCAGGCCTGTTTCTAAAAAGTCCTTTCCAAGCAACAATTCCGGAATGTTTGCATTTGATGGTATGACATAAATGTACAAATTAAAACCTGGATGATTATGCGAAAGACATACGCGAAATTTACGTTTCCCAGTGACTGGAATTGTATGATTACTGAATGAATATATATTTTCAATATCAGATGGCTGGAGTCCCTTATCTACCCCTTGTGTACGCGATTTAATTTTATTATAGAGAGAATCCTGCATAATGGTTATATCTGCCCCACAGTCAACGAGTCCTATTACACGAAATTTGTTAAGAAAGATAGGAAGGTAAAGTTTCTTAGCTGGGCCCCGAACCCCAGGCAATTTAAAGCTTTTCCTATCAATATTAGCCATATAAGCAGTGGCTGAATACTGTGAGTAACCCGCCATATTGAACAATCTGTCAGACAAGCTGATGGGATTTACGGTGTACTCGTCATTTCGATTTTCGCCGGAGACTAGAGGTTTCTGCAGTAGTTGTCACTTAGTGCCATGAAGGGGGCCTGATATGCGGAAGGGGCAGTAAGCAGCACTGTGGTTTAAACGGGGGTGTACTGTGCTAGGGCAGTCTGGGCAGGTGTTTTGGCAGGGCAGAACTGGAATGATTTTTCCCATATCATCTTGAATATTAGGGCATCCGTCAGTGGCCAAATGGTTTCTAGAACCGCACAAGCTACAGTAATCTCGAGGCTTGTAACCCTGCTTATTTCCATTGTACCTGTTGTTCCCCTTTTTGTTACCGTTATTCGGATTAAACCCATTAACATTATTGCTGCTGTTACCATTTCCCTTACTGAAACCTCTATTATTCGGGTTTCGATTATTGCCACCCCTACCCTTACCGTTATTGTTACCGTTACGGTTATTGGGAGGGTTATCTGTATAAAAGGCCTCGGCCTTATGACCTTGTTGATTACCTTGACCCTTACCTTTTGGCGGGCCGGAGTACTGCCCCCCTTTGTGCTGTACTTGCTGAGTGCTAACTACAAAGGCAGTGTTTTTATTGGGGCCAAGTTTCTTATTCTTGTTACTCCGATGCATACCGTTACCATTATTACCATTAGACTGCTTCCCTCCATAATGATTATTGGGGGTAGCTCCTGACTTTGCTATTTCTGCATCTATGGTATGAGATTTAATGGATAACGCGCGCGATAATTCAACAAATGTGGCTGGTCGCTGCAAGCGGGACGATATAGTATGATACTTATTTGACGCGGTGTCGGAAGCAATAGGAGGAAGGCATCTGATAAGTGCTTGTACAGCATCATTGTTATAGCTAGCTGTACGAGCGACGCCCTGAGGATGGACGCAAGCGGCACGCAGAGCGAGCTGCATAATGTCAGAAATGACTTTACTAAGTGATGAATTTTTACGAGCTTTAAATGAGTACAATTTTTCTCTAGCGGTCTCGGGAGACATTCTCATATCGTAATGTGTAAACAAATTATAGTATATAGCCTCAATGTCATCCCCATTTTCGGACCAGTCCTTAATTAAAATGTGAGGGCGACCTGTAGTGCACATAAGTAAAAATTCCAAAAACTCCTCCCTGGACAGTTTCATCTGTTTTTGTGCTGCATTTATTAAAGAGAGAAATTCATGAATATTCATCCCATTTGAATGCTCAGTACCATTAAATTTATTTTTGGTAGGAAAAATGCGTATAGCATCTGCACGTGCACTAGGGGTCGTTAGCACATTTCGGGGTGAAAATTCCTTCGGGGCAGGGAGGTTTTCCTTACAATTGTACGCCTGCAATTCTTTATTTAAAATGCGCATTTCTGTTTGCTCGGACGCGGCCTCTAATTCCCGTTTAATTTTATCCTTTTCCCCTTCCATGTGCTGATGAAACGCGGAGCATAAATCGCCTATTTTAAGGTTCGATTCCTTAAAATTTAATTTTTTATGCAAAGCCATATTATCTGCTACAATATCTAAAAGCGCGCTTCCTAAAGGGTTACTACGCGTGTACTCCATGTACTCAGCTTCTTTTTGCTTTTGCCTATTTTTCTCCCTTGTATTACTATGCTCAGAATAATCGGATTTTTCATTTTTAGCAGACTTTTTGGTTTTCCGGCTTTTACGCCTTTTGTCCTTTTTCTCTGATTTACTAGACTTTTCAGATGGGGATTCACTATCTGAACTACTGGGCGAGTCGCTTGAGCTAGAAGGCTCTGAATGATTGCTTATAGAAATCTCAGGGGTGAAAGGCGGGGGAGGGGGCGCGTCGTCATTAATTTCGGACTCAGGAGTGGGACCATTTCTAAAGAAACGCCTTGCTTCTGAAAGGGTACGAAAAATCTTGCTTTTATTCGCTTCTCCTTCGCTACCACGCCTATAACTCGCCATTTTAGCAGGGGCTCAAAAGTGAGGAAAAAGTACTCAAAACTCTTTTTGCTCGATTTAAGATATCTGGTTTACACTGACTGTGAAAATGAGCTCAGGATGCAAACTTATTTTTACACAAAACCAGATTGTTAGTAAGTCGGTCTTTTCAGACAAGTTTAAATTTAGGAGCGCCTAAATCTTGGGAAATTCTCCCTTTAAGATTTTCACTAAATTGTATATTATGCAACGCTGCTGCAGGTAAAGTATTTATGGTGAAGCGGGGGGGGATATCTTATCTACTCCCTGATCTTACTCACCACTCTACCTTCACTATGTATCTCTGTACAAATAGTGCCTCTGTGTAAATATACTTACTGTATATATATGAGTACTCAAAATATGTAGTATGTGGGCACCAATTGCTCTACACTATCTACTGTATAACCTCCTTCTGTAGTAGGAAGGCTTGTACCGCTTAATATACTTCCTCCTAAAGGTGTATGTGAAAAGTATATATGTATATAGTACCGAGTACTTACGTAAGTGTGTTAACTGTACTTACGTATTATAGGCTACCTTTGGTTGACAGGAACTGTAAAAGGAACCGATGCTAGTCAGTCTTTATTATGATAGAATGCAAGTCTGTTATAAGAGGAAGGCGACTAGTGTCCCTCCCCTTACACACAGGTAGAATTTAAATCTAATTAAAACCGAGTTAATTGCTATAATTAACTTAATGAGCGGTTAGATGCACCAGTGTAAACGGACGCACCAATTTCATGTAAAACTATCCCTAGAATTTTGAAAGTGTAAAGAGTAAAATTTAAAGGGATAGTCTCACGAGAGTTTGACGTTCCACAAAGAAGTAATCTCTTTACTAATTTAGCGTCTTATAGGCGGATAGTCTATCTCAAATAATTCATAGATGGAATATATGAACTAGATGTTAAACGAGATTACTTCTGACTTATCTCTGACTACAACTTATCCCTTTATCTTTCGATAATGCCACGCTCGGTGTATAGTCGCTTATTAGACGGATTTCGAAAATACACTAACTATAGATGTTGAAACAGTATGTATATCTTAGAAACTCAAAGTTTGTGTATCCATAAGTTGATTCTACAAGATGAAATTGAGAATAATATTTGGATGTTTAAAGGACACGTTTATCAAGAAACTGAGATCTTCTTACAAGATGGAATTTGTATAGAACAAGTAATAACCTAAGATTAAAACCCCTATCTCAGTTTCTACTGCTCAAGGCCTTAGCATCAGTTGGCCAATGGAGAATTTCAATTAGATTTCTGTTACCCAGGAAAATACTATGGAAAAGATTGGCTAGACTGTCCCTTTATCAATTCTCGCCAGAGACCAAATATAACACTTTATCTGCACTCTCCTATCTACCAGATACCCTACACTAATATATACACAATATCCTACGCTTATCAACAAATGATAAAGCTACACTTTTATGATTTATATTGATTAAATAGTGTATAAGTTTAGAACAGTCTTACTTAGCAAACAATACAATGACATACAATACACATGAATATTTATATTACATAATTGTGTGGGTGTCAGTATGGTGCTAGTGAGAGGTCTCTACAGACGCGTAAATCAGAGTGCTAGCAACGGTGCTAGCAAATCTATGTATCAGGTGTATAACAATCCTAACCTAAATAATAGACAGAGTCCAGTCAGGCCATCAAGGGCAGTGTAGGTCTCCCCTAGGGATGTATGAACCTAGCAGCTGGGTCTTAAGAAAAGTCTATAAGTAGGAGAGGGCAAAACTATATCTAAGTGAAAGCGTAAGTGTAAGCTAACCTTAAGGTGCTAGCGTAAGTGCAAGCAGATCCTAACAGCTAAAAGCTAGATAGAATTCCTGAAGAGATGAGGGAGGCACACAGGCTTCACTGGTCACTAGAGGTGTTACTGCAGAGAACCCTTGTTCTAGTCTGAAGTTAAAGCTCAAGAGGCTTGGTATTTAAAGGAATCTGTGGCAGAAGGATCCTAGGCCTTCTGGCTGTGAGCACAGGTAACTTTGGGCGGGGTGTGGTCGCCTCCCTTGCAGGCAAGCATGCCCAGAGATGGGCAGTCTTGCCTGGAAGGATTCTCATCTTTAGGGTGGGGAGATTGGAGACCTCTCCCCTGAGGAATTCCCATAATTGGATTTAAAGTGAAAAATAATTAGAAGCTCCCCATTATGTTGATGATCTGTTGTTTACAATCTGCACCAGAGAGTAGAGATAAGGATAGAGAAGAGACCTGGTTTGTGTCCATAGAGAAGGAATAGAGATAGATGTGTGATGGAGAAAAAGTGCGCCATGCGTGGATATACGGAGGTATGTGTGAAATAAGGCCTCCGGTATACACTATCCCCCCTCAGAAAGGACAAAGAATCGAACTAGGTTCGATTCTTTGACTCATATCCGAGGTGAGATAGTGCAACCAATATTTGTTTAAAATGGTGGCACCCTATCTATTAATGTTTTAGCTCAGTTGTCTTGTGCTCTATAAGTGTGATAAGAGTGTGTGTGGGACAATGTGAGTAAACATTCAATAATAAAAACTAAATAGCAGCAAAAGGTTGTAGGCTGTTGCAGAGCTTGTCAGCTGTTGTTGTGTAAGCTGACGTTAAGTCCTTCGAAAGTCTATGCTTTGCTGCTGTTGTGCTGGTAGGGCCTCGTCCTGGGAAGGGCTAGTCTTCTTGTTTCAGGAGAATGTGCAGAGGGCCTGGTCCAGTAGAGGGCAACGGAGAGGGCCTTGAAGAGGACCTCGTCCTGTAGAGGGCAATGGAGAGGACCGTCTGGAGGGCCTCGTCCTGTAGAGGGCAATGGAGAGAGGACCGGCTGGAGGGCCTCGTCCTGTAGAGGGCCAAAGGCGGTCCGGTCAGGGAGGACAGGATGAGTCCTGTCCAGGAAGATTGCACCTCTGAGCCTCTGTAAAGTTGTTATGCCTTTCCATACCTTTTGTTTAATGATATAATGATTAAATAAAGATAATAGTAGATAACATATGTAATTTTTATGGATATGTTTTTAAAAGGTATGGCCGTTGGCATCCTTATATTTTGTGTGTATTTTTATAGAATTTTTGTAAATTTTGTAATAATGGTAAGCATAAATTGAAATCTTAATGCTAAAACATCTATTTACACACAGTGAATATTGCAATATTGCATCCTGAGAGCCACATGTGGTCTGCTGATGAAGATGTCTGCCTCGTCCCTCACATCAGCTCCGACCCTGGCTCCATCAGCTGCAGTCCTGCTACGTATCTAAAGAACCTGCGCAGCTGATTAAACATGATCCCAGGTATATAATATACCTGGGATAGGAAACCTACAACATTTTCAGATTTTTCTTGGATGGCTGAGACATTGTAGGCTGATGACGAGCTGATGTTACAGAAATCATCAAATTTTGTCATGCATTGCTCTAAGAAGAGATACTCAATTTCTCTTTCTAGACATCTCATGTCCAGTGTTTGCCTTTTGCGTCCAAATTGAATAAGGTCAAGTTCTTTGCGAAGTTTGGAAAGAGAAACAATTGAGCCTACAAACTGGTTAGCAGTGTTGTTATAAGTTTCATTCATCCTTTCTATTTTAGTTAACAGCTTTACTTTGTTTGCTTTTAACTCAGAAATTTCGGCCAAAAGGGACTGTTGCATGAGATTATGGTTCCCGCTTGCATCCAATTTGCCTTTTAGCGACTCTGTCTTTTCTTCTTCACCTTTTGCATGTGCTAAAAATGTCAAATTTATTTGCTGCGCCTTTCTCAGAACCCTTGCCTTTTTATTATTGTCCCTTTTCAAGGTTTTTATCTGCAGTTTGTAGCCCTCAATTGTTTTAAACTGGGATATATTCAGCCTTTGGATACTCCTTACCCGGGTCTCCAAAGAGTCAATTATATCCTTTTTCCTACAATTTTCCTTTCTTAGCCATCCAATCAAAACCTCTGTACCACTTTTTGAGGCACACGGGTGCCTAAAGGGTGCAGTAGTTTGAGACAAACGACGTTTTTCTCGTTCAGCTGCTCTTTTTGGAGCATTGATATTGAACAGAGCTGTTGGGTCATAAACCGGCAACAGTTCTCTTCTAGTAGTGTTACCTACACGTGTCGTAACATATTGATACTTGTACTGTTTTCCATTGGTACATATAGATGTCCCTGGTTTGCCAGGGTACTTACAATTATACAAGATGTCTGGACTTTTTGTACCATTGTTTTTCTGCTGCTTAGCTGGATAATTTCCATTCGCTTTAGGCTTATTCATTGTAAAACTGCCCTATGTGTGTACTAGAGAGAAAAGAAAAATACCAGCCCACCAATATTTATGGCTCAAATCCTAATACTGACAGCTGAGGAGGGGGAAAAAGAGAGATTGCCCCTGGGGAACAGAACCCCCCAAACTTTTGTCTCAAGCTATCTTCTTTCACATCTTAACGCTTATTGGCAGGCAATTAGGATATTTATTTTTTACTCTCAGTACTGCTGGCGGGGGAAGGTCGTGAGACACTGCTTTTTGAAAAATATAGCCCAGCACCCCCACATGGAAATTTCAGTTGATCCTAGGCTTTTGCCCTGTTAGGATCTCTCAGTTTTAAATAAAAATGCCTTCAGCTTATGAGCTGTTAGCTGCAAAAAGAAAAGCGTATTATGAAGAGAACTACATGAGTGTGGTGGACCCGGTTTCAAATGTAAAAATGGCGGTTTTGAAAGACATGGGAAACATGCTCGTCAAGCTAGGCTGGGAAGCTATAACAAATCGCCCCGTTGACTTTGACAACTTTTCCACTGCCAGTGAAAGTGAGGAGGACATATATTATGACGATTCGATTGACTCCAGCGTCACAGAACGGATCACTACGTTGGCTTCCACAATGCTCCCCCCCGACCTGATCAAGGAGATGTCTACAGAGGGGGTGTCTACTGACATGGTGACTGAGGTCATATCTGACCTTGTTTCCAGCACCAATTCTACAATCTCAATGTGGGACGGCCTACTGAGTGATGGAGCACAAGTCGCGAGTCTGATTGGAGAAAATGTTGCAAATGTAACTGGGGACCTGGCCGGTGAGATCATGAGGAACAACACAACAGACGTGGATCATGAGGATTCCTCGCTGTTCTTTGAGAGCTTCCGAAGCTACACCCCTGCCTTCCTGCCTGGTCCTGCGCAGATCAGCCTGCTTCTCCTGATAGCATCAGCTGTGATGCTCTGTGCAAGTTAGTAAATTATAAAAATACCTTTTCTTGATGTGCTTTGAAACAATGTACCTATTCACGTGACTGAATCCTGGGGAATAAACGAGACGTTAAGGCACCCTCTGGATCTACGGGATGGGTAGCATCATGCTGGTGCTTATAGCACCGACCTTCTAACTCATGGAACCCCCCAAAACGTTGCCCTATGGCTAGTTGTAGAAGAAGGTGTAGATGAAGGTGCAGGAGAAAAATAATAGTGTCGTGGGACACTAGGCATGTGTTTATGCCAAGGATTTTTAGGAACGTGAGCCTAAGCTCAGCACTGTATAAGTGCTATAAGGGTGTGGACCCTTTCGCCTGAGGGATTGTTTATGCAAGGCCCAGAGGAGTAGGTAGATCCCCATCTGCGTACGTCACTTATTTATTAACCCCATTCTCCCGCCCCATGCATAGGCCAAGCTTCACTACACTGGCTATAAGTTTAATAAAAACCTTTTCTGATGGCAGGTTTCCTGCTCTCTACAGGTCTTGGAGTGTTTTCATGGGCTTACATGAAACAAAGGAGAAACAAGCGTGACCGCAAACGTGACCTGGAGGAGATGGACTCATTTCTGATGAATCTTCCCCACGTAAGTAACCTTTATTTAACTACCCCAGACTCGTGACACCGTCTCTTTAACTCAATAAACCGTCACTAAGGAGGGAAAACCAGATAAATTGTTTATCAGAAAGGAACGTTGTGGCAGCTCAAGAAGTGATTTAAAATTTAAATTTTAATCATAATATGTGTCTTCCTGTAAAGGAAAATTTTAAAATTTTAACCTTTTATGAAAATTGTTTGAAACACCCTAGCCATTGACATTGAACTTGTCCCGATTTTGAAACACCCTACGAGTTTACTCTCAAGTTGCCCCCCACCTCCCTTCCCTTTCATTCATGAATTTCACTTAGCCCCACAGGCTGAGATGA
>Ga0208483_1000123_pt1 | contig 16586 bp, 11 predicted proteins | sample LakMenE01Jun11ns_FD_150659 | JGI IMG/M metagenome (GOLD analysis project Ga0208483, IMG submission 150659) | Freshwater microbial communities from Lake Mendota, WI - 01JUN2011 deep hole epilimnion ns (SPAdes) | ecosystem: Environmental > Aquatic > Freshwater > Lake > Epilimnion/Euphotic zone ... | reverse complement strand
TATAATAAAATTAGTTTGACTATCAATTCATTTCTTTTATAATTGTTTGCTTGTTCATCAATTAAGGCACTCCAGTTCAATTGACCGTTTGAATTGTATTGTATTTCTGGTTTGAATTCTGTTTTAACCTTGTATACAGTATGACTTCTCCATAGTTTTCTACATACCTTATTTGAACCAAAGTATATATCAATTAGTTTATCAAGACTATCAGGTCTGTAAGGTGTTGCACTTAGCCCTAATAGATATCGTGGAAAAACAGTCATGAGTGACTTCGAAAGAGACTCAGCCATAATTAAATGAATTTCGTCTACAATTAATGTTCCAATATCGCTAAAGAATGTATTTGGTAGTTTCGGAACATTGATTGCATTAACAATATAAAAGTGAGATTGTTGTTGTTTTTTACTTTTTGCAGTTACAATTTGAATTGAAGCTTCAGGACAGAACTTGTTTATACTGTCTTTCCATTGATTCATAAGGACTATTTTATTAACAATAATCAGTGTTTTAAAGCCTATACCAATTGCCATATTGATTGATGTGCAAGTCTTTCCAAAACCAGGGTATGCACTGATTATTACACTTCCAGTTGAACTTAAGAACTTTAGAGCTTCTTTCTTAATCTGCTTTTGTTCTTCTCGTAATGAACCACCAAATGTTAGACAATCAAAAGTTGGGAATGAGTCTCTTTGAGGTCTTGGTATATTGAGTTCACTTGAAGCGAAACCTAGGGGTATAATAACATCGTTATCTATTATATCGTACGGGTATATAGAACGAGTCATATTTTTAGGACCGTATTTATTTGAATTTTCAATCTTGATTTCAAGGTCATTATCAACTTTATGTTTCTGTTCATATGATAGGTTATCGATTGATATGCGAATTGACATTTTGTTTATTCTTTTGTTAATTGAATGGCTTTTCAATTTAAATAAACTATTTGATGATACATTTCTGATTGAAAAGTAAATAATGTGTATTTACAATATCAAATGATATTGTAAATTATTCCATTTGAGAATATATATACCAACCCAGAGATAAAAATTTAAGGTAATCTTCAGTTGAAAAAGTAAATTCGTTTTTCCTTTCTTTGAATTTGTAGCAAGTGTAAAATTCACATATAGCTTTGTATTGCTTGTTGGAGAGGTTATCTTGATCTACGGATATGATTAGGTTTTGAAGGAATGAAATTAGCTTGTCTTTACTTGGATTTTCCATGTCTGTATTTAGGATTGTTTATGTATCTCTTTAAATTATTCTTAATTCCAAAGAAAAAGAAGTTTAAAAACCGGCATTGCATCGTCGGTCGAAACCCTCTTTCGCATTCATGGCTTGGTTAACCATACGAGTGTTCTGTCCCGCAGCAGCAGCATCATTTTGAGGATTAAGGACCTTGCATCTGGGAAATACATTACCAGCAAGAGTTGATGATTGTCCAAAGTGAGGGTTATTAGAGTTCATGTTTCTAAGCTCAGCAGATCGACTAACCGAGTTATCGTAATGCATGTTATCGAGGTAGTTACCCTGGTTGATACCAGAGGCATTCAATGTAATATATTCAGTATACTTAGGTCTGAAAACATCGTTTTCAACCATGACTCTATCTAAAGCACTGTTGCAACCAGCGGACTTTGTGTAGAATGAGTCAGGACATACTGGTCGTCCCGCAACATCTAATCCATTCCAAAGGGGACAAAGCATATTGTTTGGATTTAGGAATCTATCAGAATTAATTTTGTCAGCATAGCCAACATCAACCTTACAAACACGAAGGGAAGCATTTAATGATAAAGAAGACATTTATTATATAGGAGAAGTTATTTTATAAAATAAAATATTGAAAATTATTTAAGATTAAATTGAAACACAAAAAAATTAGTACCATTTAATAAAGATGACGACTACTTCACACTTTCAAAAGAACCCTGACTATTATACTAATGAACAAGAGTGTAAACAATGTAAATATGAACAAGACGAAGTATCAACAAATCCCCGTTATAAACATTTCATTCATAATCATTTTAAAGCTGGAGATGAAGAGCAGTTTCAAACATATCGTTATGCAAAAGCAATTGAAAATCGACCTGTTGCTGATATAGATTTGAGCGGAAACCTATTTTCTGCTTTTGAGTTTCCTACATGGGAAAAGAACGAGAACATTTCAAGTGAAGCGACATTGGATACCTTTCGATATATATTTAACAAGTTCAAAAAAGGTATATTTATTAAAATCGTAAATAATCAGTTGAAAGTCTTTTTGCCTTTTTCAAAAGTTCATTTTACCAATGAATGGAGCGAGTACTTAAAAGCTGACCCAAAATATCTCGAATATTGCCCTAACCAAATTAAACACGATTCTAAATTTGACGAAGAGCAAAAGTATATGTATGGATTTTTAAACTATGTTTCAAAGTTAGAAAAAAGACCTTTCAATCCTAAGAGAACCAATCCTAATTTTGAAGAATGGGTTGGAAATGGTTGTATTCTCCGCAAAGAGATTCCTGTTCATGAAGGTGAAAACAATGTTTCAACTATTAAAACAATGTTTGAGGAACTTTGTGCTTCAAGGGAAGTTCCCGATATCGAGATGTTTGTTAATAGGAGAGATTTTCCAATCATGACAAGAGACTCAACAGAACCATATAACAATTTATTTAACAGTTCAAATGTTCCTCTCGTTTCACACAACTACGAGAAGTATATTCCTATTTTATCTTATTCCGTATCTGAAAGAAATACTGATTATCTCTACCCAACTTGGGACGATTGGGCTCGTGCTAAGAATCAAGAGGATGGAGTTTGGTTCCCGCCATCTTGTGCAAACTATCTTTACGACTTTAGTGCTCCTTGGGAAGATAAGATACCAACTGCTGTATTTAGAGGTGCGACAACAGGATGTGGAACAACAATTGAAACCAATCCACGATTACGAGTTGCTCAGATATCATTAACAACTGAACCTGATGAAAATGGAATACCTTATCTTGATGCTGGTATTACAAAATGGAATGTTCGTCCAAGGAAACTTCAATATGAAAAATATGTACAAACGATAGAAAAAGATTCATTTGATTTTGGATTGGTTTCGTTTAAAACACCAGCTGAACAATCTCGTCATAAATATATAATTCATATTGAGGGTCATGTATCAGCCTTTCGTTTATCTCTTGAGATGAGTATGGGTTCTGTGATTCTTTTAGTTGATTCATCATGGAAACTCTGGTTTAGTAATCTGCTTAAACCGTATGAACACTATATTCCAGTCAATTCAAATATGGATAATCTTGTTGACCAAATTAAATGGTGCAGAGAGCATGATGATGAATGTAGAAAAATAGCCACGAATGCACTTCAATTCTATAAGACATATCTTAGTAAACACGGTATTCTTGATTACATGCAAAAACTACTTGTTCATCTTAAAAATCAAATGGGAGAAACAAACTATGTTACAGTTCCAATTAGAACACAAGTTAAACAAGAATACAAACATATTTCAACTGAGAATAAATATCCCGAAACAACGAAAACAATTGAAGATATCAATAATATACCACCTATGGGTAGATGTCACGGTCTATTGAAAGGAATTGAGTTCATTTCCAATATGTTTAATATAAATTTTGAAAAGCTTGAAATTATACAAGAATTATCACGGACTAAGGATGAATCAACTATCGTCAATCTAAAACAGTTGGCTGGCTTCAATTTTGCAATCAAAACTACAAAAGAAGGTTCAGGTCAAAAAGAACTTGAATATATAAACGAAGCATATATTGGAACCAATGTTATCAACAATTTATCGAAACATATTCCTAATTTCGCATATATATTTGGACTTTACAGGAATAAGAAGAAAGTCAATGTGATAACCGAATATATCGAAGGAGAGACATTATCTGAATATCTGTCGGGACCTCAGTTCAATATGAATGAGTTTATGTTTATTTTGATCCAGTTGTGTTTTGCCCTCAAGGTTGCTCAGAATCGATGTGGTTTTGTTCATTATGATTTGACACCGTGGAATATCATTTTGAAACGGATTCCGAAACCAATATCGTTTGATTATTTAATTGGTCATGACAAAATATACAATATATCAACGACTGTTATCCCTATTATAATTGATTATGGGAAGTCTCATGTTATTCATAATGGGTATCATTATGGTCTCATTAATATGTTCAATTCATCTGTATCTCAAGATATCTTTACCTTACTAATTAAAAGTCTTAGTATTATAATAACTAAAAAATTATCTCCAAACGAGTTCAATTTGATATTCAGACTTTCTAACTTTATCAAACCTTTCAGAAATGCAAAAGATATTCGGAACTATCTTGCGAAAACGAGAAAATATGAAGAGCTGATCATTTTAAATAAACATGAGTTAAACAAGGATCCGATCGACCTCGTTTTATATATGATAAATCGAGGCATAGTATCAAAAGGTTTGTATCAACAGGTGAATGTATATAATCAGTTTATGAATCAAGGGAATGCAAGACAGGTTTTTGATTATATCTTATCTTCAACAAATGAGGAAAGACTTCAATCATATATTAATGTTATTCAAAGATTCAAAATTTGCACATTACCGCAATCTGAAAATATATTTGTAGAATACTATACTGCTCAAAGCTTTCAAAAGAGCTTTCAATCACTAAGAGATAACATGGTAACTTTTGCCAATGTAGCAAAAATCAATATTGATTCTCAAGTTAAAGTGTTTGAAATACTTTTCGGTATGATTGAAAGGATATACAAAACAAAGATTGATTCTTTTCAAAATGAAAAAATCGAATATCAAATTAATACTGATAATATTGAAAATCTAATTAAAGCACCTTATACTGAAAATACATTTCAAAATAAAAATAAAATAATTGGATTGCTTGCAGGTTATAATATTGATACTTATGCTGATTTCGATTTGACAGATTATAGAGATATTGTTGAAAGTGTTTTTTGCTATAAGGGTAAGTATGAACTGATTGATACTCATTATCAGTTCTATTTTGATAACTTTAGAGAATTACTGGAAATCAATCCATTTAATATGATGAATAACAATGCTAATATAAAGACATTGATTGCAGTCTCGAACTTAACTTATAAAGGGTTGATAAAACCTGATATTATAAGTGTTGTCTCGAGATATTAATGTATCGTTTAGATTAAAATTTATTGAATTTTAATCTGTTATTAAAACAAAAAAATAATTTATATCTTTGATATAGATAAATGTTGAACAACAATTTAATTGGTGCATTGATTGCGATTCTCGTATCAATTCTATTTGCATTTAAGCTTAACGATAATTCGAATAAAAAAGAAGGTTTTGGAACAGGAATGCCTGCGAGAAAAATTGTAGTAGATAAAGTTTCTGCCTTTGTTCCAAATAAAGACTGTAATAACCCGGATAAAGTCCAGTTTTATTCAGTATCTAATTTTCAGAGTAACCCTTCCCAACGAGGAACTAACCCTAATGTAGGACCTTTGTTGAGAACTCAATTAAGCAACCCTGCAAGACTATCAAACGATATTCGTCTGAAATTTGACTCATCATGTAAGACAATGACTAGTGTTGAAGACTTTGCTGGTATGGTTGAAGAAGGTTTTGATAGCAACTGCAAAGTAGACTCTTCTTATGCTTCCCTTCCAGTAGTCCAACCTGATTATGCTGCTGGAAACTTTAACTCTCAAGGGAGAAAAGATGTGATTCTCTCTGATATGATGCCTATAGGAGACATGAGAGCTGCGGTTGACGATGAAGGTAATCCGGGTAATATTGTCAATTTTCAAAGCATGATGTATGCTAATATTAAAGATTGTAGAAACAATAAAGATGGAGATTTCATTCGTGGTGACCTTGCTATCCCTCAAAACAAGGGAACTTGTTGGTTTGGTCAACGAGGATATTCTCTTCGTCCTTCAGCTTTGAGTATTATAGGTGGTGACGATCTTTCCAATCATAAGAATCTTGAAAAAATAGACCATAGACCTTCGGCTTATGCTAGAATGCAGTCTAGTAGTTTAAGTGCTGCTTCAGGTGATTTAGTAGTTGAAAACCAATCTGGTGGTCACACTTCTTCTTTCTTTTAATTATACATACGAAATTGTAAAACTAAACTGTTTTACAATTTAAAATATTTTATATAGCCATTGGTGCTCTAATCGGAGAATGAGGAAAATAACCAATTAAATCAAAATCGGTTTCTTCCATCTCACTCCAATCTTTTAATTTCAAACTGTCATTCAATATCAACTTTGGAAAAGGTCTTGGTTTTCTTGATAATAGTTCGTTAACCTGTTCTAAATGATTACGATAAATATGAGCATCACCACATGTATAAATAATCTCTTTTGGTTTCATGTTACATTTCAAAGCTAAAATATAGGTTAATACAGTATAGCTTACCACATTGAACACATTAGCAAGAAACACATCATTACTTCTCATATAGAATTGACAACTCAAATGTTTCTCGTCGCCTATTTGCTCAACATAAAACTGTAACAGGATATGACAAGGAACTAATGCTGTTTTAGCAAAATCACTTGGATTCCAAGCTGAAATGACAATCCTTCTTGAAAACGGGTCTGTCTTCAATAAGTCCTCAACATATCTTAATTGGTCAAAACCACCGATTACTTCCCTGTCAACTTTACTTGTATCTGCATATTCCTGATTATATTCAGCACCATGATGTCTCCATTGAAAACCATATCCAGCACCAAGAATACCTTCATCATATTCTGTTAAACCTTGTTTATCCAGAAACTCTCTTGATGTATTACCGTCCCAAATATGAACATTTTTATTTTTCAATATCTTCGAATCGGTATCTCCTCTGCAGAACCAAAGTAGTTCTTCCAATATGATTCGGAACGGAATTTGTTTTAAAGTCATTAGTGGTATCGATTCTGATATATCAAAATGTAATTGAGTTCCAAATATTGATATTGTTCCAGTTTGAGTTCTATCCTCTCTTGTATTACCAACTGAAAGAATCTGTTTTAATAAGTCTACATATCGATATTCATGACTCCTTCCTGTTCCTTCTTCATATTTCAGAAACCGATATGAATACAGTTTACTTTTAGAGAAATGAATATCTGATATTGTTTTCAGTTTAAATTTACTTGGTAAATGATTTAAGAAAACATTAGGCTCGTTTTCAGGTGAAAATTTAACATCTTTATTATCATGTGTTTTTATGTTGGTAATGTATATGTTTTTTGCCCTATAGATAAATAAGTCATATATCTGACTACCACCTATAACGAACACATTTGGTTTCAAACTGTAATAGATTTCCCAAAAGGTATTGATATCCATAAAATATACTCTATTTTCATCGACTGAATACGGATCGAATATGTTATATAGATGAGTTTTTTTGGTCAAAACGATATTGATACGATTTTCAAGGGGATTTCCAATTGATATATATGTATTGTATCCCATAAGGACTACATTCTTATTTGCTTGATTTCCAGTTGTCGTATCCCTGAAAAAGTTCATATCATCTTCAAACCTGAAAAGTAATCTATTGTCTTTACCAATAGCTAATCGGTTTTTATATTGAACCACATTTGCAATAATGTTAATCATTTGTATTTTATTTTTTTAGTTTAAATAATAAATGAAAAACTCTGTTAAAATATGTTTACTTATTTTATTGGTAATTAGTATTATTGGAGTTCTTTACTTTTTATATAAAAAGTCAATTCAAAATAAAACTGCTGTCGATAGTTATAAAAAAATATTAATCAGAAAGAGAACCAACTTATCATGTAATGTTTATCTACCAAGCAAAAGTCATGGTTTAGTTTTAGATTCGATTATAGTATGTAATAAAACGAAAAATCTTCCAGCTAAACCGAACTTCATATTTGAAGATTTTGATACGGAGTCATCTCCTAACGAGTTTCTATTCATTAATCTCGATACATCTTTTATCAATAAACTATACGATGAAGATTCTCCTCATTATCTCATGTGTAAAACAAATCAAGCTTACAGTATACTGAAACGAATGTTTCCATCTAAGGAAGTTGCATATGTTGGTTTTACCAGTTTTGATAGAATGAAAGAAGGTTTTGAAATGGATTACAATAAGTTTATTCATATATGTGGTAAATCACCATTCAAAGGAACTTTAAATACAATTAAAGTTTGGATTAAAAATCCTCAATTTCCAGTCTTAAAAGTAATCTGTAATAGCGGATATGAAAAATATATGTCTCTGATTGAAAAAGAAAACTGTACCAACATAGAAATTATCACTGATTTTATCAATGAAGAACAGATTGATGAACTCTATAATACTTATGGTATACATATATGCCCTTCCATTCACGAAGGATGGGGACATTATATAGCAGAAGCGAAGTCATGTAAGGCTGTTGTTTTATACACTAATGCACCATCTATGAACGAAACTTTTACCGACGGATCTGACGGAATAGCTATTCCGTGTAATAATGAAATAGAAGACTACTCGCATAATGGTATATGCCCGCTATATAAAGTAACAGTAGAACAAATTGAAACAGCAGTTAAAGTATTATTACAAATTCCAATTGAAAAACGAAAGGAGATTGGTAATAATGCAAGAGAAAAGTTTTTGAAAAATGATACTGATTTTCAATATCGTTTAATAGAAAATATAAAAGGTTCAAAAAAGATACCCAAACAGATTCATAGAATCTGGATTGATAAAAATGAACCATTAGTTAACAGTGTTTTGCCTGATAAATATAACAAGTATATTACGGTATGGAAAGACTACAATAACGATTTTACACATAAGATATGGTCTGGAAAACAGATTTTAGAACTAATTCAACAAAATTTTCCACAATATATCAATTTCTATCTGAACCTAACTCCGTTTATTAAAAAATGTGATTTTGCAAGGTTCATTATAGTCTATGTTTACGGTGGTTTTTATTGTGATATCGATTTCTACTGTAAACGGAACATCTCATACCTTACAGATGGAGGAGAAAACTACTTTGTAAGAGAACCAAAAGAACATTATATTGAAGATAGTGAAATGTTATGTAACGGTTTCTTTGGAGCCTGTGCAAATAATGAGTTTGTATTAGGTTGGATACAGAACATGGTTGAAAATCATGATGTAAAAGATGTTCTTCGACATACCGGTCCAATAGCATTAGATAACTATAGCAAAATTACCAAACATAAAATGCTTCTTGGTAATACATGTGATATTCTTTCGGTAATCAGTTCTTTTAAACTATCATCTGAATGTGATAATTACGACTACGATATTGCTACTTTATGGTTCGACGGAACTGATTGGGATGAATTCGGTACAAAGAGAAACAATGATAAGGTAAAAGTAATGGTTAATCCAATTGATAATACAGATATTATATGGGATATTGAAGACCAATTTGAAATGACATCTGAAGAAAATGTCTCATTTATCGATTTATTCGATAAAGCTAAAAAGTTAAATTCGGGAGGAATCATTATCTACAGAGCATATTCAGGCTTTGGTGCAATTGCTTTAGCTATGGCTCTTAAGAAAATAGGCAAACCTAACATTATCGTCTATGCATTTGAAACTGAAAAATCAAACTGCGAACTCATCCAAAAAGCTTCGATACTAAATATAGTTAGCAATATCACCATTATTCGAAATGATTTTATTAATCAATATTTATATCAACCTGTAGATGATACTAGTATTACAAGCTGGAATGACTTTGCAAAAAATAAAAAACAAAGAAGATTATATTATACTCCGGATAATCTTTTCAATAAAAACAAACTAGAATCAATATCAATTATATACATAACTGAAAATGCTACAGCATTCTTACAAGGTTGTCAATATATCATAGCAACCTCAAATCCTATTATAATTAAATAAATTAATTATTATCTATATTATAAATGGACTATTCAATATCAGGATTAGTTAATAGCTATAATAACTACAGAGAACATTATGACCCAAATGCTCCCCCAGTTGACCCAAATGCTCTTCCAAATTCAGTTCAAAGTGCAAATAGTAATGCAGGAGTTTTTATGGGGCTAACAGTTGGTTTTGCTTTAATTCTTATGCTTCTCGCTATTGCTCTATGGGTTGTAGCAATAGTTTTGCTCGTTAAATATTGGGCTATATTACCGAGTTGGGCTAAAGTAGTAGGTTTACTCGGTGTTCTACCTGTAGTTCCTGTTGGACCTGTAGTAACTATAATCGTTGTTTTGGTTGGTAAAAACCAAAAGTAAATTGTAAAACAGTCTAATTGTTTTATAATTTGATTTAATCATTCTCTTTATTTTTCTTACCACAGTTCAGATACAAATGCTCAAACATTATACAGTTGAAATGAAACCTTGTTCCTCTCGGAATCTTGTCACAAAAAAATTTTGATTTTTCTTTCTTACTTCTAACAGAAGTATTATTATCGATAACATTGTTTTCCATTTAATTTTAATTTTGTTTTTATAAATTGAATTATAGTCTCAATACAATAAAGATAAAAATAACATGAAGAAAATTAAGTACTTCTTTAGAAAGAAAACAATGATAATTCCAATTGGGCAGAATGAGAATAAAATAGATCTGAACTTTCGTTCTATTAACTCCGTTTTTCCCGAAAAACAAACAGAGAAGTTACCTAAAGTCATTTAGTCGATTAATCAACTCATATTATTTAATTCAAAATTAAATAATACAATCAAATTCTACTTACTCCTTACTCTCATCAATTCCCATTCTCTCTTCGTGCTTCATGTTCAACTTCGAAATCAAACGAGAGATATCACAACTCTCCTGTGTTCCTTTTACATTCACCGTATGTATAGGGTCAAATCCAGAATCATCATAAGCCATCTGATATACACGACCGGTCACATCACGAACTGAACCATCATATTGAATCCTCATATCTTCTGTCAATTTAATAATCCGCCTCTGAATATAACCACTTGTTGCCGTTCCCATCGCCGTATCCGATACACCCTCTCGCCCTGTAGTGCTATGGAAATAAAACTCACGAGGATTCATCCCCTTGATAAACGATGAACTAACAAATCCACGAGACTCATACTCCATCTCAGGTGATATTGCCTTAAAAGGATAATGAGGTAACGACCTCTTCCCATGATTCAAAAACAAAGGAACTCGTTGTCCCTTCAAGTTTTGTTGCCCAATCAATCCTGTAATCTGAGCTATATTGAAAAAATCACCCTTGCTACCAGACTTTACGGTTGAGATATAGTTGTTGTTTGGACTTAAACCTTCTTTTGTCAACTTCAAGCCAATATCACGAGCTTTATTCAATGATGCATTGATTCTCATCTCACGGATGCCATCATGAGTTGTATTTGTCTTGATTGTTTCAGCCTCTAAGAAACACTTGCTGATTACATCTTGAATCTTCTCTTGATTACTTGTTTCCCCTTCTGGTGCCTTTTGAACCAAGCAATCTCCAAGTCCAACTGTAAAAGTGCTATTCAACAACCAATTATTTGTCACAAAGATAACTGAATCAATAAATACAGTTGCTTTATCAGGACCATATTCCTTGTTCATAATTTGAATCAAAGAGTTGTGACTTGAACTGACTATAGTCTTGTCAAGTGTCCCCTCATATAAAACACCCTTCCAAATCTTAACTGTAGGCTCTTCAGGGTCAATGTTGTTTTTTTTCTCATAGATAAGATCGTTTGGAAGGAACAATGATATCAATCCTTTACCAGTATAAGCATTCGCTCTCTTACCTTTCTGTTTCAATACAGTGTTAATCTCCTGAATTCGTGTCAATATTTCGTCTGATGACATTTCCAAACTGCAAGCAATATTGAAAAACTTATCTTTCGTTATTTTCTGAAATCCGTTTGTCATTGTATAAGACCCAAGACAAGAATCCTGTACAATCGACATATTTGACTTACTTGATTGAGGTGATATCAAATTATATTTGGCTGCTGCGATTAACCTTAATTCAGCCTGTGATTCTGGTGTTTGTGCAACATGAATATTCATTTCATCCCCATCGAAATCCGCATTGAAAGGCTTATTGATTGCAAGGTTGAATCGTAATGTTTTATGAGGTCGAACCACTACTTCCATTGCCATCATAGATGCTCTGTGTAAAGTTGGCTGACGGTTTAAAAGAACCACATCACCATCAGATAATCTTCTCTCGACAATCCAACCAATATCAATAGGATATTCACGATTGGAATGGATTACATTTTCTATATATTCTCCATTTCGAATCAACTGGTCACCAGGTAGTATTTGTTCCTTACCACTAACAACTACAATTCGAATATCTCCTCTGACAATAATATCATCAGGAGTCAAACGAGTTCCCTTTCGAAACCTCTTCAGATTAATGCAAGTTTTACCATCATGTTTAATAAGTGAATTGACCTCACCAGAATTAACCAAATTCTGTAGTTTTACTTTATTGAAAGCAGTTACTCTTTCAGGAACAGTGAGTATATTAGCCATCAACTCGGGAACCGCCAATTGACCCATCTTTAAAGTAGGGTCAGGTCCAATTACTGTTCTCCCTGTTTGGTTACAATTGTGAGTAATAGTGTAATCACCCAACAAGAAACGATTGTTCTGATCAACCTCAAAACCACAATACCTTCCAATTCCAATTGGGGTCACCTTGATTTTATAGGATGATATATCGGGTAAAGCTAAACTTTGTGCTATTCTTTGGATTACAACGATAACATTAGGATTGGTTATAACAGAATCAATATTTTCGTCCAGCCCTTTAAGAAATTTCATCCTCGTTTCGATATCATTTACTATATATTCTTCTGGAACAGTATCTAACAAACCTCTTGCAACATCTGAACCAACAGAGTAAGCTGGACGAGGAACTTCTTTATGTTCCCATTTAATAGGGACATTCAGTTTGACTCCATACAACATATTTTTCACTGAATGTCTCAAACCAATATAAGTTTCAATTGGAATATCAATGTATTCAGGATGATATATATCCTTTCTATATTTCTCAGCTTCATATTTTGCTTGACTTTTTGAACCATATTCGGATATTAAAAAATCTCTGTATTTTATCTCAAGACCTTTATCTATCCAAGAGAACCTTATTTTGTCCCTATATGCCTTGTCAGAGATTTTCCCATTACAAAGGACCGTAATCAAATGCTCACAACTCACATCATAATCAACTCCCAAGTTCTGTTCAATACGATACATTGGACTCATTCCACTGCATGTATTAACAACAACTCGTTGTAAACCATCATCGCCAACAACTACATCTCCAACTTTGATATCCCTTGCTTTTTTAGTAGTTCCGTCCCAACACAAGACATCCATATTTTCTCCTAAAGCTCTCTTGCCAAGTAAATTGTTCCGTAGTTGACCGTCTTTTCCTGTTAATCTCTCTTTGATACCCTTGATAGGTCGCCCGTTCGTTGTATGTTTCGCTTTACCAGCACTGTTGTTAAATGTGGTTAAAATACGAAAACGGATAGTTGAAATCAGCTTCTGTTTTTTAGTTTCAATAACATCCCTTTGGGCTTCCTTACTTTCTTCGATAAGTTCAATCAAGTGGTTATTAGCCTTGATAATCTCTATATACTGGATTGTGATATCATCATCGCATGTATTCCCTTCTGCCTTGACAAAAGGTCTGTCGCAAGGAGGAATGATAGGTAAACAAGTAATGATGAAGTTCTTAGGATGAGTCAACTTAGGGTCAAAACCAAGGAGCTTAACATCATCGTTAGATATGTTATCAAATACTCTCTTCACTTCATCAGTCGATACCATAATAGATGTCTTGTTCTTGCTCTTGTAGTTGTAGGTCATGTAAATAGCACTCTCTGCAATTGACATTTTGAACTTAGGTTGATAACTTTTGCAATCATCGTGACAACAGATATCAACTTTGGTAATCTTCTCTTGTATTTTTAAGAATCTGTTTTCGCCTTTAGCCCTGTTCAATTTCAAGAGGTAGATTTGCTCCTTCGTCAATATGAGTCGAAAGCATTTAAAACAGAAGCAGTTCAAAAAGCTAATGACTCTCTTATAATACAAGGGGTGAATAATAGGTTCTGCCAACTCTATATATCCAAAGTGTCCAGTACATACGATGGCACTCTCATTACATGTTTCGCAATTCTGGTGAGAATCAGTTGTGCCCATTCGAGGGTCGTATACCGACCCGTAACCTAACTTTTTCGGGTTGTCGATTTTGCACACAGACATATTCATAATCTCTTCGGCAGAGTATATTCCGAAGTTAATTGATGCTATTTCTTTAATATCAGTCGCCATTTCTTACTTTTTGTTTCGATTCACCCTATATTTCAATTTAAAATTATTTATTGTTTCAGTTTAATTTTAAAAAAAATGATTATTAAAAAATATCAATATGAAAATCAGGTTATCATAATGTCTAATAAACAGAATATCAATATGAATATGAATATGAATATGAATATGAATATCGAATATGTTTTGAAATTTAAACAATTCGTGGACATATGTTTTCAAAAGGGTAAATCAGTTCAAGTTGCAGTTCGTTTTCATTGCGGTTCACAACACTCTACTTATTGCGAAACTATAGATGAAAAAATAATGATTGAGATCAGTCAAGAATTTTTATTTATGGTTCGCGAGAACATGATTCAACTGACTGATGAAAAAGTTAGATTTAATAAATGGGAATTCGGAAACTTAGGATCCATATGGACAGATATTGAACCAACAAAATATGGTGTTGATTTCATTAGATGTTCAGTTCAAAGTAAAAGGATTTCGAAAGACTGGTCTTATGGAAAATTTCCTTATTGTATCATCATTATAGCGGAAAAGATAAAAACATGCTATGATGATTTTGTGTTGACTCCTGAGATAGAAAATGAGTTACCTCCATTGGAAGAGTTTACTGACGATGAAAATTGAGCATCATCCTAATAACTAACTAACACTAACATTTACAATTTATATGTATTTCATATAAATTCAAACACTAACACACTATTAAAAATTTATATGTATTTCATATAAATTCAAAGACTATATTCTAATTTACTATATCTAGTTCAATATAATTCTATCTCAGTAAAATAGTTAATAACATTCCTAAATGGTTCAATATACTCAGCCCTCACATGTCCAAATTGAATACTAGTTGTGAAAATCTTCCTGTTAATTCCAAGTTGCTCACACAGTAAATCCAGTTCTATTAATTTCGAATGGAATTTCACAGTATGAATAAACCTCCATTCTCGTCCTCCGTTGTCTCTCCATGGTTGTCGTTCTTTTACTTTCTCTCCAATAGCTCCAATATAACCAACTAGTTTATCTCCCTTTTTGTTATTTACCAATATGAATCCAGTCTTGTTTTTACCAATATTTTTATTACATCCAACAAGATGATGTTCAACTCCAATTTCATAATCTCGAATTGATGATTGAACAGCACTATATTCATCAGTATATCTGAATACAAAAATATTGGACTTAGTCATATTCATATCTTCCTTCATTTCATTAGCCATTTATACACACCTGATTACAGCTTCTAAATAAGCTGAATAATCATTTTTTTACTGTTGAGTTGTTATTCAATTTGAATAAACTTCAGTTCGAATTTTATATTGATTAAACAATATAAAATACAATACTATCACTTTAACTCTTTACCTACGATTGATGTAGTCCGATTTACATTACTCATCTGTATCAATATCACTTTCCTCTAAAGATTCAATAGACTCCATTGATTCTTTCAATTCTTCCAGTTTTTTCCTTTCCTGTTCAAGCTGTAATTTCTCCTGTTTGATTTTCTTTAGTATCCGTAGTCGTTTGATGTTCTCCTTCTTCATCTCTTCTAATTTAGCTTCTGAATCAACAGAACTTTCTATCTCTTGTCTCAATCTTAAAATAGTCTCTTTTTCAGCTTCAAACTCTTCCTTTTCTCTCTTGAACGATTCAACTTGTTGTTCAAGCTCAATTTTCTGTCTCATAATATCGTCATGGAATCTTGAATTTCCTGATACAAAGTAAAAGGGATTTTGTTCGAACTTTTTAATCAAGGAATCAAGCTCGTTCATAAAACTATCGAAACCATCCGGAGGTAAGTTTAAGTTTGCACCAGAGTCTGATTTCGAAGGTAATAATTTCAATATATCAATTACAACTTGTGGTATATCCATATTATATTTGTTTATATGCATTTTACACACTGATTCAATACCTGAAGAACTTCCATTTACTCGAAACTTAATTGTTACAATTCTATTTTTTAATACATAGATAAAATTATCAGATGTAATACAACCGTTATGTACAAGTATGTATGTATGTATTCTGGTCATATATATTAAATCTCCATCGTGAACCTGTTTATTTTTAAGTTTAAAAAAGTTAGAGTCATCTCTAACTCCTTCCTCTGAATTATTATATATCCAAAATCCAAGACTATTATGTCGTCCTCCATAATTAAGTGGCCACTGTCGAACTTGGGTTTTAAAAGCTTTATCGAAATCTCCTTCAATATCAACCTGTTTCTCTACCGAA
>Ga0208483_1000122_pt1 | contig 16637 bp, 15 predicted proteins | sample LakMenE01Jun11ns_FD_150659 | JGI IMG/M metagenome (GOLD analysis project Ga0208483, IMG submission 150659) | Freshwater microbial communities from Lake Mendota, WI - 01JUN2011 deep hole epilimnion ns (SPAdes) | ecosystem: Environmental > Aquatic > Freshwater > Lake > Epilimnion/Euphotic zone ... | reverse complement strand
TGGTTTTGCAAAAAAAAAAAAAGTTGCAGTTGAAAAGCTTATATAGCAGGCGGCTAGGGCAGATCGTTTATATGCGATTTTCTCTATGAAAAATGACCCATGACTGAGACCCCCGAGGTTGCGTGATTAAAAAATAATAATGATGATGATAATATGCGTATGAGTAATAGATAAAGCACTTATGTCCAAGGTTGCGTGATTAAAAAAACAATATAAAATAATAATGATATTAATAATGTCGTGTGATTTCCAGAGCGCCCTAGGTGGGTGAGAATAAAAAAAAGACGGCTGTGGCAATAAAAATGTATTTTGATTCAGTAATAAAAAGATTATTTTAGAGAGGCGAATGACATTCGGTGGGCCGCTCGTTGAGCCGTTCATTTGTTTGAGGACAAGATTTGGTTTTTGCAAAAAAAGTTGTCGAGCTTATATAACAGCGGTGTGAGTAGGTATGAAGCACAATTTTAGGTGGATTCCAAAATTTTTTTTACAAGTATTTCAGAGTTATTCGCAATATACTTGCACCATGGATTTTTAATGATTATTCTTGAGGTATTTGTGATGAATTTGTAACAATAATTTTTAACCATAGCCATATTAGTTACATAAAACAATTGCCAGGCAGTATAGATTGAAAACCATAACATAAATGCACTACATATAAAAAGTAAACTAGCGGTTTTAAAATAAATCACTGAAACCGACGACGCATTTTGGTCTTTTTTGTGGTGTTTGATTTCAGGAGGGAAAAAAATCTGGCTGTCATAAGCCGGTGGGCGATCATCTGATAAATGTTTCGTCATTTTAGAATTCTGAAAAAGAGTTCAAATCACCATATTATCATTGTTTATTTGTGGCAGCTAAAAGCATAGCATTTTCGGTGACGGATTTTTTGTTCGAGTGTTTGGAAAGAGGGGGGGAGGAGTCCCAGTCCGGTGGAGTAGACGACTTTCTAGAGGGTACACGTGCATAAGTGTTTCTCCCGGTGGTTTCAAAGACTCATTTAAGTTTAACGGGTAAATTATAAAACTAGATTGCTTAGTTTTTTTGTGAATCATTTTTTTTATTTTTAATGATTTTATAAATGAGCAAAATGTTAAAGTCAAATATTTATTTAAATGATGTAATAAAAACAATTTTTATGGGCACAAGTGTTTTTTGTCTATTAGTACATGCGCCCTCTCTCGGCAAATTACGAACTATATAATATATTAAAAGACGATATTTTTTTTCTTTGAAAGTATTGGTGGAGGGGGAGGACAAAGTTTGTTTTTTTAATGTGAAGAAATGAAAAAGGGGGGAACAAAGTTTGTTTACGTCATTAATGCGAATAGATGTTGTTGAACTATATAATAGAAAACAATAAAACACAACGTTTATTTTTGATTATTTACAAGTATAGGTCGAAACAAACTTTTAACATGTACACCACAATAAAGTACAACGGCAGGAGCGTTTTTAATATAATGTTTCGGTTGATGTGGGGAACAGTTTTTATTTTTAAATTTGCAAAAAGGTTAGGATGTTAGGATGTTATTTTTAAAATTATTTTTAATAAAGTAAACCGAGTCGCAATTGTTTTGAATTAGAATTTGCATTATCAAATGTTTAAAGACAATAATATGCAGTAGTATTTTTTTTAATTGTAGGACACGCGTTTCTGAATAAAAAACGATTGTGGAACCACAAACCCAAATAAATTCCACCGACACATAAAATAGCAAAGAAAAGGCGAATTAGTTGCTCTATGATTTTATCTGCGGTACAGGCCATTGTTTATCTGTAAAAAAGACGAAATAGAATTTTTAATTTTTTTGTTTGTTTGTTTGTTTTTTTGTTTTTTTTGTTTTTTTGTTTTTTGTTTTTAAAGTTTGAAACATTGTTGTTTTTAAGATAAGATTAGTGTTAATCAAGTGGTATAATGTTACGTCTCAAAAGCTGAATGACCTGACATTTGTGAAAGGCATTAACATTAAATGCTTTACCGAGCGGATCATTACAAACTATACATATTTTGATATGGCGTGGATCAATCAATTTTTTTTTGTGATAGATAATATATTTGGTAAGGTATTGGCATATTTCAGTATAATTGAAAGTACGTTTGTGGGAAGGAAAGTGGGGTAGCTGTTTAAGAGCCGCTTTGAGCAAAGGTTTCATTCTGTAATCAGAATCTTTATTGAACGTTTGTTCAACTTGTAGAGATATCAAACGTTTCGACTCTAAGTTTTCTTCAGACAATCGTAGTCGTTTTGTATTTCTGGTTTCGATCTGGATTGGTTGTTTTTTAGTATGAAAAGATTTGTACACGAGTACAAGGTGTGATAAAACATGATCTTTTACTTCACTAACATGCAGAGCTTTGATATTGAGCGCCTTTTCCAAACGCGCATCACAAAGAATTATAGCCGGATTAAGCGGATCATAGAGCTTTTCTTTCTTCAGGACATATTTTAAATCGTCCAAAAGATGTTTGAGTGTAAAGGTTAAATGTTTTTTGTATTTTTCTTGCATTTTGAAGTGAAGATATGTTTTCAGCGGCGATCCTTGTTTGAATTTATATGTTGACAATAAGCTGTTGTATGGTTGTCCGGGTAAATCGATTGTTTGACCCATCGTATCTGAAAAAACAGACAAATCAACCTCAGCCCGAAAGCATGCGGGTTATTGAATTTAACACAAATTTGTTAGCACGAGGAGGTCGATGGGAAACTTTAAGATGATTACGCAATTTAAATTTGCTTTCAGTAAAGTAATTATCACAAAGAGGACACAGATACGTATTATTATCTATTAAGTGAGCAGCCCATAAATGTAATAATAGGTTTTTTCGTACATGTGAAGTGTACGCACACTGAAAACAATGAAAGTCTTGTTGCATTGTGTTTTGAAGTTTTTTCTGAAACAATAAAAAAGTAAACTTTTTTACTTTTTATGTAAAAGGACTTCATTTGTAAGATACATTTGTTTAGAACAACGAACTAATTTTATTAACGAGTAGAACTCTATCAACAATTATTACAAATTTAAATACAAACATATTCTATTGATTAAAAAAAGTTGAAAAATTTAAAAAAAGGTGTTTTAAAACTTCTTTTTCTTTGGCAATATTTAAAATAGTTGTTATTGCTCTATCAATAAGATCATTCATGAGTTCTTTATCCAAATTTCCATTTAAAATAAGAATTGGGCACATTGCATTTTCTTCTGAATCCTGCCGGTTAAGCCATTCCTCGTATTTAGTATGTAAATTTTCCAAATATTTTAGATCCACGTTTTTTTCTTCGTTTCTATTTCGTTTGCGCATGCGTTCGTAACAGATTTTCGGAGAAGTTTGTAGATAAATGTAAAGATCCGGACAAGTTATCATGTCTAAACAATTTTTTGTGCACATTGTTTCATAGTTGTATTTAAGCGCTTCGTAAGTTACATTATCCATATCATAGTTTTCTTTAGAGTTTTTAACAAAAACATTAAATCCGCTTTGTAAAGAGCGTTCTATTATTTTGATTCCATTTTTATGACAATGTTCATTTAATAGGTTTAGTTTGGTGGCATTAGCCAGAGTTTGAAACAAATATTCATATTTAGCAGCATCTTCGTATTTCATTTTAAGTAAATTTTGACCGTTGAAATTTGTCCATTGATCTAAGGGTTCTGGTAAAATAATAATATTTTTTTTTTCTAAAAAATGTTTCAAAAATTCTGTTTTTCCAGCAGCAATATTTCCCTCTATGTAAACAGTTACAGGAACTTTTACATCTTCTAAAGATAGGGCTTTGATAATGAGGCTCGTGTCTAACATTAATTTTGGATAATGTTTGCGATTGAGAGGAAAGGAAGCCGTCATCTGAACAAAACTATGATAGACAGGAATAAATAAGTCGGCTATATAACGTTGAATTTTTAATCCCGATGAATGTATTTGAGGTGCCGTTCCTAGGTGTATGCCGGTACGTCGTTATTTATTGCTTAGCCGCAAATAGATTTGTGTTCTGAAAATAAGTTTGATATGTTTTTATAAAAGGAAGATAAAAATGAGTGCAGCGAAAAAAGGTAAAAAATGATTAGTATTTTATAAAAAACATAATACGATAGAATAGTCAAAAATTATTTACAATGAATACAATGTATACAAACACATTTAAAATATACGATCATAGATTGATGTATGGGATCGATTTCATCGTCGTTGCATACTTTTATGTGGTCGCAATACCAATCTTTGTAAAAAATAGTATTTTCAATGTTAAATCCTAATTTTATACAGATTTGTTGGGTAAACTTTGAAGTAGAAATCATAGTTATCATGTTAAAATTCATATTTTTTGCTTCCTGTATCGCTTTCAAAATAAGTTGTGTGGCTAATCCTTGGCGCTGATATTTTTTCTTTACAACAACGGCAAACAAATCAAATTTTTGCTTTACTTTTTTGTTTTTCATAAACTGTTTGTGATCTATAGCTTGGTCTAGTAAGAGCAAGACATTAATAAAACGTTCGGGCCATCCTGTTCTAAGATAGAACGATTTGCATGGTAATTTATCTGGAAACGTATCAATTTTATCTATGGCACAAAATATAACACCGGCGATTTCTCCCGAATTAGTTTTTGCCATATAACTCACATTAAGTTGTAATAATTGACGCATAATCAAATCGAGGTTTGCAATTTTAGTTCCATTGTAACTTTTACTAAGGCGAGTTGTTTGTTCATGAGGCATTAACTCAGTCCAAAAAAGGTTTAAAGCTTCAGTGTAGTCAGCCGGTTTTATGGGGTAAAAACAGAATGTTGACATGGTTAAAAAAGTTCTGAAATAGTTTTATACAGATTTTAAAAAATTACTTTTCTGACTGTTTTACTAAAAGATATTTATCATTCTTCATCATTGTCACCATCATCATTATCGGTAGGATATTCTTCATCTTCTGAAAAATAGAGCTCGTCTTCGACTGAAAAAAACAGAAGAAAACGGTTACTTATGAAAAAAAACGGAATAAAAAGAACCGTAATAAATGTATAATTTACCTTTTATACTTCCAAGAGCGAATGTGATGGGCACGAAGCTGATGTGACACAGCGGTTCGAATGCTTTGAGTTTGATGTTTTTAGAGACAATAACGGGCACGGTAAGCATTTGATTCTGTTCGTTTAGTGACAAAAATTTTATTAACGGTCTCCAAGGTTTGTTGCACAGATGGTTGTTTATTCGAATAACATAACCCTCCGTGGTTATTATTTTGACGTTGGTACAAATGTCTGTTACACGATCGGCTTGTAATTGAATGTCACGCGGGTTTGAAACTTCATAGCATTTGTATTTGCCGGTTGGGAGGCACGAAGAAGTGGTATAATCCGGCACGCTTTTCAAGTTTTTGGTTATAATCATATTCATTTTTCTGAAATCAAGTCAATGACTCCTGAAACCACGGTGCTGAATGCATGTCTTGTATTTTAATTCTGTAAGCATTGTTTTTATCTAGACATTGGCGGAGAAAAGTAAAGGCCGATGGGGACATGAATGTGACAGTATTTTCGGGTAGATCATCATAAATAATTTGAGTCGGGGAATTAAAAGGAAGTGTTCCGCAAAGCATGCTGTACATTAAAACGCCTATTGACCATGAGCACATATCATCTGGGGTATAACATCCACGGACCAGCCATTCGGGACAACTGTATTGCCACGTGCCTCGGTATTTTGTATAGAAACAATTTTCAGTCCATTCTTCTGCCGCGTCAAAGTCAATGAGAGTGATTTCTTTCGACAATGGGTCAATTAATATGTTTGTTTCTTTGATATCATTGTGACATACGCCTTTGGATTTACAGTTTAGAAGGATAGAAATAAGTTGTTTAAGAATACTTTTTGTTAGTGATTCATTGATTTTACCGTTATGTTTGGTTATAAAATCATATAAATCTATTGTTTTACGTATTTTCTTCAACACAATATAAACAAAATAGTCGTCAAAAAAGTATGCAAGATACTGAACAACACCAGGCACATTACGCAGTTTGGCTAAAAGAAATACTTCTTGATTAATTGGACCGTTTTTGTTAACTTTTTTGATGATAAAACTTTCGTTTTTTTTGGTGGCTTTGTAAACAACGGATCTTCCTCCGTAATTAATTATTTTGACTAATTTATAAGATGAAATTTCCTCTGGGTTTATTCTGAGACAGAGCTGGTAAATCCATTTAGCCTAAAAATAGTAATATAAAAATATATTTTTGTTGTGGGATTTAAATTTTTAAAAAAAATTGTGTCCTTACCATTTGATTACATTTTTTTGTGAAATTTGATTCAACATCTCTCATTTTATATTGTGTCCACTGAAAAAAATATAATTGTTCAGGGAAAGCGATAAATTTGATAGGGTTTACCTAACAAAACAATTTGACAATGAACAAGAAGTTCATAGGCGGATAGTGTAATAGGTGATTGTGTGTAGTTGAATAAAGGCAATTCGAGATATGAATCGTTAGTATGCGAAATATTTAGGTTATAGGAAAGTCCTCTTTTATATAAATGGTAATTGCTGGTTAAAACACTCACAGCAGGCAGAGAGGACATGATTGTGATTGGAAAAGCAACTGTGTGACACGTGTTGGGCGGGACAGTGATAGATTTTGGATTGTAAAATTGAAACGTGTTAGATTGTGTAACAAAACATTTTTTTCCGATGATATTAATTTTTAATACAGAAGGTTCTCTATAGTCACATTTGAAGGAGAAAGCCGATAAACTGTTTTGAACGGGTTTTTCAGAAAAATTCATTGTGAGACACATAAAATCTGAAATAGTTTAAAGTGAATATACTTTCAGGATTTAAAAGACACACTTATGTTTTGCATGTTCTGCGATAAAAAAAACTCCAAGAGAACACTCCGAACAAAAAGTTTAACTCGATATGTGATAAGTTGTATGGTAATTTTTTGGGGAATATTGTCTGTTATATCATCAGTGGACATGTCAAGAATATAGAAACGAGGAAGTCCAGCATCATGAAATAATGAGTAGATTTTTGATCTCCAGTGTTGCCCGGGGACACTTCGTAGATGTTCACAACCTTCGATAACAATGGTCTGATCATCGAAATGTATTTTTTCTAGCTGAAGCAATCTTCTTTTTAATCTTTTAATATAAAAATTGTTCTGGATGGTATTGATTGAAGGTAATTCATAAGGAGTCGCCATTGCTTGAAACTGCGCGGACCATTCAACCATTATAAGCTATCTGAAATTGAAAGTTAAAAAATTAAAAAATAGTTTTAGAATAGAATAAACATATTATTCTTTTACGACACCGGTAAACATTATTTTTTGTTTTATGTTTTTGCGTTATAAAATACACACATTATTTTTATAGGTCGACTGTAAAAAATGAGTTAACATCTCTTTTGCTTTATTTTTGGTGGTGTTGTTAAGAAAATATATGTAAGCTAGGTTAGGATCTATATGATTATCTTCATCCGGTACAATTTGGATAGTCCAAAAATAAGGGATACACGCTTCAAATAAAAGAGTTGTAAGTCTGTCTTTCCAGTTATTTCCGGTTTCTGGGTTTAAATTTTGAACACCTGTAATAGCGATAATTTGGGGTTCTGATATTATGTTTTCCAGAATTTCAACTTGTTCTTGCAGCTTATGCAGTTGAAAACGAATAGCCGGATCTGTGGATGGCATAGGCGGTGGAACAGGCGCGGACGATGATGGTAGAGTCATTGAATGTTTTGAATGGGCCGGTTCAAACGGTTCATCCATTTGGCTTAGAATACAGTCATCAATATCCATTTTTTCTGCAAATGTGATACACGTTCAATAGGTATATTAGAGTAGCCTTTAGTTTTTGAAAAAGGATATGGTTCTGTGCAAGACCTTTTTTGGTAAACGGTAAAGTTAATTTGGACATTTTTCGTCAAAAGTTATTACAGGGCTATTTACTTTAACGTGTTCATTTTGGATAATATCCCATAACGATGTTCGATCGGGTATGATCAAAGGGTGATGTTGACTTTGATTCGTTAGTTTCACATGAACCGGACCTCCTTCCTGACGCGGTATTTCGCAAGAATTATCATTTTTGTGTTTATTGCATATCACCGCCACAAACTTTTCCATCGGTTGAACAACAAACACGTCGTGTGCATTGCGGAAGAGTCTTGGATTCAGACGAATGCACTTTCCGTTCACTGTACATTTGTTCCATTCTTCGTCGTCTAGTTCAAAATGATAAGCGCGTATTGCTGACATTTTATTCTATCTGTAATTACACATAAATTTTAAAATAGAAAAAAAGAAAAAAAGGATGAACAGAGAAAAAATAGAGACATGGTTAATCTGTTTTACAATTTTAAAGGTAAACTTCCTGTCGCGGAAACAAAATATCTTTTATTGGGTACATAATTAGTAAAGAGATTTTTGCTCATGTGAGTTTTAAAAATAAGAAAATCTGGGGATTTAAAAAAGTTATTGTAGGATAAATAGGGAAATTTTAGAGAATCAATATCATTGGTGTGGTATTTGTTTTGAAAATAGGTATTCAAACCTTTCATATGAGTTATGTAAACGTTTCTGTCTGATTCATTGTATAGCCGGTAACTTTTTTCTCCTAAATATTCACCGGTATCAAAAAAACCTTCTTCAACCCAGATACCACTTATTTTGTCTCCTGATTCAAAATGTTTGTTGTAGAGTTCTAAAAATTTTGAGCGCAAACATAAATCTACATTTTCTTCGAATTTTTTATGTTTCACAAGAAAATGAGCACTGTCAGTATCCATGTATAAAAGTTGAGCGTGTCTTGGATTAAAAAATCTAATCAAATAACCGAGCCGTTTTAATAAAATTATTTTACTGTGAAATAAAATATAGCATCCAACATGACCCAGCAGGGTGGGGAATTCTTCGGGGTATTCTTTTTTAGTTTGGACAAGAAATACATTTTCAGAAAATTGTAAACACGAAACGATATTATCTAAATTTTTAGTCGGAGCACGTCTTCTATTTTCAAACTGTTTAAACTTGGTAGAGGATAAGTTACAAAGCGTATACCCATAACAAGAATTAAGCATAAGTTTTATGAGTTCGGCTTTCACTTCATAATTTTGTTTTTTGACAATATCAGTTTCTTGTTTTATTAACTGTTTTAACGTTTTTCTTACACTTAGTTTACTTTCTATACTGCGTCTTAAATAATCATCAAGTTGAAACAATAGAGCATGATAAACATCGGGTTTATTTTCAAACCCAAACGTTTTTCGTAACCAATTAAAGTATTCTGTGCTTATAACAATAAATTCTCTAGCTTCATGTACACCAACAACACGTTTAGACATGTTCAAATAGTTTACTTGTTCTTGTGTGTACGGGGACATTTTTTTAAGATCGTATTCAATTTTTTGAATAATGAATCCAAAAATTGGATTTTGATTCTGTTTGCAAATTTTTAAATTGCGTACAACTAAAAGCCCTGTTAGTTTTTGGGAGTAAATATTTTCTAAAAACTGATGGTAATCATAATTGGACTTATAAAAAGGCACGAAGCTCTTAGTTTTTGGGATTTTATGGTCTACAAAATCACAGTCTGATATTTCTATGTATTCAAAGACAACAGGGTTAAGCAACTTTTTAAAATGTTGAGTTAAGTGACTGCACAACCGAACAATTTCATGACTGACAAGTAACGTTTTTTCAACGTTTGACTGTTCTTCTGCATTATTATTTATAAAACATTTTTTTGTATGTCCATGATAATAAACAGATTGGTATTGAATAATTTTAATGTGCATTTTCTTCTCAGAGTGATCTAAATAACTTAAAAATCCATCGACTGGGTAGTTTACAAACCATAGTTGGCCAAAAGCTGTAAACTGTGATTGAAACCGAAGAATTTCAATGGTAGGCGGTAACGACTTTAAATAGAAATTCAAAGCGTTAAATTCATTAAAACCTCGCGGTGGATCAGCAATAAGTTTCATTTGATCAGTATTAAAATTTCCAAATTCTCGAACATTTTTACAATATTCTCTAAGGAAGAGTTCTTTCAGTGAAGAGTTATACGTGTACAATTTAGAATAATCTTCGTTGGTAAATCTTGAGTAAAATAGCGGTTGATTCACGGGTAGTTTTTTTACCGAGGCGCTGGGATATAGAGATCTGATGTCAACAGTAGAAATGCCAGATGGAGTTTGATCGAAAGATTTTTTCCATCCATCGATGTTAGCAAAATTGGGCCAAGTGGCACTGTCAAGTTTTGGTTTTTCAAGGTAATTAAAATGCTCATTGATGATTGTTGTTTTATTTACTTTACCGTGTACAAAACTGGTACAGAGGCCACCTGTAACAGCTTGTTTTATCATATAATTGTAAAATGTGTTATTGATTGTTTTCGGTGCCAACACTTTATCTATTTGTTTTGACGGATCCACAATAAAAAATTGTTGGTAAGCAAGGCTAGATTGGGAATAATTTCTGCGTAGAAAAATATTAATGGAATCTTGACGATATGTGTTAAATAATGTAAGAACAACAGAATGTAGGAGAAGGCAATCCTGAATCAGATAAAATACACTAAATTGATACAGATCACAAAAACCTTCTTTCTCAAATATTTTCTGAGCTTCTAATCGATCTTCCAATAGTACTGTTCTCCCTGAGAATGAATTTTTCCAAAAGATGTCATCAGAAGGACGTAAAGAATCACAATCCTTGAGTTTTCGTATAGAGGTGGCTTGTTCATAGGGAAAACAAAGTTTTGACACCTCTAAATTGAAAAGTTTCCCGATTTTATCCAGGCTCATGTTAGCCGCTACGAGGTTTCGTACATCTTTAACATAAAGCCTCATCGGCCATTTGTTTTGAAAAGCTTTTTTGAGTTTTGTGGTTTTTTTGGCGCGAGGCGAATAACGTTCGATATTTTTATTTATATATACAAAGATTGTAGAAATTGATGCTCCCTTTTTAAAAATTTTAATCTTTTGATGTAAATGACTTATTATTGTGATAAGACTATTGCATATGAGATAATTATCATAATTTGATCCATTAAAAGCCAACAACACACTTTCAAAAATAATCTCACAAAGCCGTTTGTGAATAGTATAAAAAATTCCTTTTCTATCCGGCATCAGTTCAGATGTTTCAAATGTTGAGATAATGGGTCGAAGCAAAATATACTTGACAACAGAAGCAAGAATATTGCGTTGATAAATAGCAGTAAAGAATTCGAATACCATTTTGTCTGTGGTTTGAGGACAGGGTTCAGTACTCAGGTTAACATTAAAATTTTTTTGAATATGAAAAACTTTCACATATTTTTGCTGAGGAACATGATTTTTTAAAAGTTTTATTAAATTTAATCCGCATAAGTCTAAATTTTTCATGTTGTCCAGTTCGTGTTTGCAACTTTTCCAATTGATCGTGCTGCGTATGTTTGATGGTTCGCTTTCAATATATTTTTTAATTTTAAGGAAAACTTTTGTAGACAGAAAGTTTTTTAAAACCGTTAGTACATCAGCAATTGGTAGTCCATCATAAAGACCTAAACATCACATATTTTTTATACGCTTTAAATGTACAATCAAACAATACTTAGAAATTACCTATGAGGTAGAGTCGCTGGATGCCAAAATTAATTTTACTGTGACCGGTGTCTTGAAATACATTTTCAAATTGAAGGTCCATATCTAATATGGCCGCGCATTTGCTATTGAGAGCCTCAGTGTCATAACTGCATTTTTAAAAATTACTATTTTAAACTAAGTTTGTTAGAGTTTATTTTTTTCTATAAACGCAGAAACGCACCTTAAAAACGAAATTTCACTGCAAACATCAAGTCTTGTAATAAGGTCATCTGTGAGTAGACCAAATGCGGCTGCATTTAAATTTTTTTGTAAACATATATTTTTATTCGAATCGTAATTTGTAATGATTTTATATATCTACCTAGATGTTCATAGAGGTAAATTTTGTGCTCGGAAACTAAATACAACCAAGTAAAGTATTAGGGAAAAAAACAACCGTTGTTTGTTTATAATAATAAAAATTGAAACATACCCAGTGTTTTAAAACTATTTTTGGGCGGCGGAGAAAACTGTTTTGTTTGGGGATGATCACAAACACAAAAGTCTTGGTTCAGGAGATCGTTGTCGTTGTTAGAGTTTTTAGTAAGAGGCAAAGGATTACCCTCGGTTATGTGTGGATTGCAATACATATCTTTTACATTCGGTTGCAATAATTCAGTGCTCACGTCCAGTATGCAAATATCAAATAAACGGGAACCGATGTGCGGAATCAAAAAAAGATTAAGATTTTTTTCTTGTCTTGGTGTTTCACAAATCATTAATGTTTTGGCTAACGACGAATGTATGTTCTTAACATATGAAAAAGCGCTGTACACAGTGATTGAAAACGAAAAGGAAACCGGACGGTTTAAAAGAACATCATTTATGGTATTGTGATCTATCATATGATCCTCAAACGCAATAGATGGAGCAGCGATCTTACTGATTAGGGCTGGTTTTATCGGAGATAAATCCAAAATCATATAAAATTTTTTTTGATACTCTAAAACAATAAGAGGTTCAAAAAAACTTTCATCATAAAACTTTAATTTTGTGAACGTATTTTGAAACTTGTAAAAAGTATAGTAGCAGGCGGAATGAGCTTTTTCACATCTATGCGTGTTTGAATTATTTCTTGTATTTTTTATTCCGAGCAAATTTATATCAACATTAAGACAGTATGTCAAATGTTTTAAAATTTTAACAAATTCAACTTTTGAATTCCATGTTCGAGAGGTAAATTTTACCGCATGTAAAAGCTCTTGGTAGGTTTTGAACGGGCAATTCGATTTTCGTTGATATTTCCAAAGATGTTGCAAAAGAACATCTACTAAAATAAAAAAATGTTATTTTACATGGTTTTTATCAGACTCATTCATTTGTTTTTAAAAATAATGACCTGTGAAGTTATTAAACTCTTTTGGATAGTCCGGATCTAAATCCAATTCATGGCCATGTGTTTTAATAAAAGTTCTGGGATTATTAAAACAACCCATTGTCGGAGTATAAATATCTGAAAAACGTTTTTACCGTTTTTTAAAGTGTTTAATGTTTCGTTTCATCATCATCGTCACCACCAATATCTTCGTCTCTATTGCCAAAGCCCTGTTCGTTGTCATCCAGCCCTTTAATAAAAATAAATAAGAATGTTGAATACATGGTTTCATTTTTGTAAAAAACTTTAAAACATATTTTTAGGAACTCACCGTAATATTGAACATGTTTTCGAGCTTTGATCGCCAAAAATGAAGGAACTGGGATAAAAACTCAGATCACAAAAAATGTTTTGCAGTTATAAAATAATCTATTAATTTTTAACATACCAGGTACCAGACATTCAGCAGGTAGAAGAGTCAGTTTGCAAAAAGGAGTTCCCCGATATAGAATCGTAAAAGTTTCAGCAATTAATGTTATGGTTAACCTTTCATCGGAGGCAATCCAAAAGGTATTAAGAATTTTACAAGTTGGTAAAATATCTTGTATTTTAACAATATTGTTATCAGGAATGTGGTGTAAAACCAGTCCGAGGTCTAATGTATATAACTTCCGTGGGTGTAGATATTTTGTTTGTGGGACAAACATAAGCGTCGTACATGGTGTGGTCTCACGCGGTTGAAGTGACCAGGAATACATCGTTAAAAAGTTCATATTCTGTAAATATTAATAAAATCGAAAACAAAGCTCGTGCAAACCTTAACAAATTTTTTTAGCGAACACGCTTAGAAATGTATTATTTGATCGGTGTAGCAGAGTGTGCGATGCTAATTTTAATTTCTAAAGATCAGCCCCATTCCATAGCTTTTTAATAAGTAAACCATCGAGCAAATGTGTTAAAAAAATTCTATCCGCACCCCCCCTATCACGTAAAGACTTATTTTTTGCTCGTACGGAACGTTTGCGATAGGCTCTTAAAATAGACAAATGCTGCGTTTTTTGCGCATTTTGCAATCTTTTTAAAGGTTAACGACGGTTCAAGTGCTTATGATAAAATGAGAAGCGCTCTCATGCGCGCTTTCAAAGACTCTCCCCGTTGCATTTTGTCGTATAGAATTAATTTTAACCGAGTATATCTCGGTGAACAACACATCTTAAAAACAAGCCGAGACTGAAAGTAAAACACAAAAAACCATAAAATAATTTAACTCTGTTGAAATTGATGGGTAAATCTATATTGTTTTATTCAATGTTACATTCTTTTCCGACTCGATGTTCGAAGGTTAAGAAAAATAGCGGGGGCGTAGGGATGACACCGTAAAAACCAGATTCTTTATGCATCTTGTATTGCCATCTTTGCTCGCTTTTTAATAGGCAATGACCTGAATTGTTTTTTTCTGTTCAAGATGGGAAAGCCAATAAAACTCAACTGTAATTGTATCTGAAAAATTATTCTGTTTTTTTAATTTAAAAAACAACCCAAAGTTGCAAGTAAAAAGCGAACAGAAGTCAAATTGGTCAAATTTCTACTCAATGTGTGGACTGTATTTCTTATAAACATCACTCACCGAGATAAAAATACGCTGTCATCCCGAATGCGCTGTTGTTATAGCACCCCCCAAAGAAATTGGTTCAACGCGTGCCTTTTAAAAACAACGACGATCCTAAAAACAATTAAAAATGTTATACCAGGCCGCGTAAAGAAGGGTGAAATTTTTAAAAAATAAAAAGAAGCACCTTGGATCAAATAACTTTTAGGGATTGTTCATGGTTAATATATCATGTCTGAAAATCAAAGAAAACATTAGTTTGTTTGAAACGTGGTTGTTCATTCATATTTTACAAACTATTATGCTAAAGAACTTTTTGCTTTAAACTATTTTTTTGGCTTATTGTCAAACAAAATTCAAGTTACAAACGATAAAAGAACTTAAATTAAAAGGCCGGCGAAATAATATAGTCTGGTCCTGGTGTTGAGAGATCACCGTTTTTGTAGAAAAAAATACAAGCCGCGCCGGTTGGTTTGAAATAATGAGATGGTGTTTATTGTACAGTTAAATTGTTAGCGTCATATTTAAAATCGGGCATTTTGAACGTTGTTTTCAAGACGCGGCAGATGAAGAAGAACTCCGGTTTTTGTTTGGACTGGTTTAACGGTTTTCTGAAAAAGTCAATAGAAAATTTTTAAAAAACATTTTAACGCAATGCTAAATAAAAGCGAGCCCGTAAAAAGACCATGTTTGCCCGCCTCTACTATAAAATCGTTACTATGGTGTTCATGAACGGTGTACCTCTTTGCAGGATCAAAAAATACAAGTTAGACACGGGCTGTTTTTTTTAAGGGAGGGGAGGGTAGGGGCTAGTAAAAAGAAATAAAACCAGCAAGTTTTAAAAAGAGGTTGCCGGTTTAAGGAAGGAACTGGTAGTTGCAGAGAAAATGCCGGTGTGTTCAAACATTTCAGAACCCGTTGTGCTCAACGCTGAATTAGGCGTTATTTTATGTCTCTGAAATATTTTTTGCTGTTTTCTTCTAGTTTTCTGTTAGTTGTTTAAAACGTTTTATTTAAAAAAAAGAGGGGCTCAGGAGGGACAGACTTTTTAACTCTGTGAAAATCATGAGGCGAACGGTTGAATCGACCCGATCTGTGAACAGAGTTTTTTTGTGTGCACGAACCGCCGTGCAAAGTTCATCAGACCCAAGCAATGTGTCTTTTTTTGAGGCATACCTTTGCCTTTTAAATAACCTAAATGAAAAACAAAACCCTTGTTCGCATTTGTCTTCTTTTAAAATCTTTACCTGAGACACACAGGAGTGGTTTTTCAAAGCCTATTTTTCATCGGCAGAGAAAAGATCGTCCTGAGTTTGTTTCAAACTGAAAAAAATGTGTGTTTTCAACGGTGTTTAAAAGTTGTTTTTAGCGGTAAAATCGTATAGAAAGCGTTTATGATGTACCTTATACAGTCGTTTATAAAGTCTCGGCAGTCATTTTCAAGATATTGAGCGAACATGGCGGCCGGAAGTTTGACATATGAATATTCTATAACCGAATGGCGCTTCGTTTGTTGCTGAACCTTTCTTTTTTTGTTTTTATCCTCGGTTTCATATCCAGATGGCTGGTCGACACTATCATGAAACTGATATTTGATGACAAAAGCAACGTCACTTTCGCTGAACAAAAAAAAGTTAGAAAGAGCATCATTCATAGAGCTTTTTACGAGAAATTAAAACTCCGAATATACCTTACGGTTTTTAAAGTTTTGTTTGCGTATCCAAAACCAAGCTCGGACGAGTTATAATGCTAAAAGATAAAACAAAATATATTGTCATGCGATGTTACAATAATGTAGGTGTGACGTTTTATAATATACCTCGAAAGACAGCGTAATTTGAATGGAGGGATCGTTCGTATTCAATCGGGCAAGCGGAAAGGACCTGACGTCTGATATCGTTGAAAAATTGGAAAAATCTACAAACAGGGGCAAACACAGATGATTAGATCACAGAGATTTGACACCCTTTTATAAAACTGTTTCAAAAGACGGAGAGAGTATGTCAGTATTGTATCTGTGTGTGTCCTACACCTTCACCCATCATCCTCGTCGTATTTTATTTTTTTACCGGGGGGGCTGTGAAGCG
>Ga0208483_1000121_pt1 | contig 16675 bp, 8 predicted proteins | sample LakMenE01Jun11ns_FD_150659 | JGI IMG/M metagenome (GOLD analysis project Ga0208483, IMG submission 150659) | Freshwater microbial communities from Lake Mendota, WI - 01JUN2011 deep hole epilimnion ns (SPAdes) | ecosystem: Environmental > Aquatic > Freshwater > Lake > Epilimnion/Euphotic zone ... | reverse complement strand
GTTTTGCGAAATGTTGAAACCAAAACTTATCGTATTCGGAACTTGCGAATGTGTATGTATGTGGAAATACTTGAAAATGCGTTAATACCGCGGATCGGAGCCTTGCGAAGTGTTGGATTTTAGCGGATTTGAACCGCACATGTTGCGAATTTTAATATACTTGAATTGCATCTAATCCTAGTGTGATTTAAAAAGACGGGACGTTTACCTGCTTCAATGCAGGTTTTATAAAGTAACCTTGGTCAAGGTTTGCACCTTAGTGCAGAAGGTTGTAACCCTGGCGTCCGATAAAAGGATGCCTTCGCGTGAAGGACGACCTTTCTATTTTCTTTGAAAAGATTTACTTTTATAATCCTTTATATCACACAGGCATTGCGGATTTTAACCGCTGAAATTGCAATTAAATGTCTTATTTTACTGAAAGGAGTTTAATTCGCTAATTATGTTGCGAATTTGTTGCGAAAAGGAGAAAATGTTGGAAAAGGGATCATTTATAGAAATGTCTACTCTAATTATTTATGTGCTCGCGTTAAATTATGTATCTCATAAGACCAAGAGTTCCAACAGTGCCATCTGCGATCACGGCATCCACACTTCCAAGGTGTCATACTAAGGTCAAGCGGAGGCCTACCGGGCCTGTAACTTATAATTCTGTGTTTATACGACTCTGGTATAATGTGCGTATCGACGTCACATAGCGAATTTATAAGAGTGCGCGGAAAACCTTCTTTTTCTAATTTGACCGGATCCAGATTGCGCATGGCGGACAGATGTTCGCGTAGAAAGTTTGAAGTTAGCGTTAGCAGAGAGGGAGCTTGTGTCTTAGATATCAAGTTATAATACGTTAATTGATGATAATAGCCATAATGTCCTACTTCTTTTATGACAATGTCCGGGTCTTGAACAATCAGCTCATATGGGTCGATGTAATAAGGCAATTCAACTGGGCCTAAAGGGCATAAACAGATGCAGGATACACCTGGTGGTATCACCAATGTATCCGTATTATTGTTTCCAGTAGGGAAATAGCAAACAATGTTTGAACCTACGTAATTTGTAAAGATTAATCTAATTGCTTCGACACTTATCTCTATTTTTCTTTGTGAGAGATCATCTGGGCTGTTGCTCATTGTCCGGACACTGTAGGTGTAACTGAAAAGAACTAAATCTTATTAGAAGATTCAAGGGCCTTAAGCCTTCTTTGCCTGACATGGAATTTATGCAGGCGTTCTACTTCAGTGCTACCTATTATTGATAAATCATACGGCTGGCGTTCAAAATTGTAACTGGTAGGATCGCGACACGGACATTTATATGCAGCACCCGATGATTCGGGTGTAATTACTGATTCTGGCCTAATATCCCTAGTGGTGTTGCAAATCTCTTTGATGAGATCTGTAGGGAGACAGTCGGGGGAGAATTTGGACTCAGATAGCTCAAAATGTGTTGATATGTACTCGCGGATAAAGGTGAGAGATGTCTCTCGTAGTGTTGGCGGTCTAAGCTTGGTTTTGATATGAACATAAATTACTGTGCCGCACGGTTCGGCTCTTCCTATTATATCCAGGATAGTTAGAGGATCAGTGGCATAGATTTCTATGAACATTGTGAAGTAGTCAGGGACTATATCATCTCTACAAAAACATAAACAGGATACCCCAGTAGGGACTACAAGGGGATCTGTGTCCGTATCGTGCGTTGGCATAATCAGAGTCACATCTTCTTCTGTTCGATTTGTGAAATAAATTTTCCTAACAAAGGTGTGTAAATAGAGGATGTACACCGGTAGTTCATCCTGCTCTGCCATTTTTGATTGGTAACAATTTAACTGAAATAAGGGTAAAGGGAAACGAGTTGATCTCATGTTTATTAACCCTAACCGATCTATTTTTTGTGAAAGAGCAGATGCAGACAAGCTTATAGACTGACATAGAGTATATTCAGAAATGGCACACACTATATTAAATGACAATATGTGACATAACGACTACACTGACATAAATGAAAGACGAGATCTCAGCGATGTGGTTTGAGCTTCCTGTACCTTCGATTGGTACCTCGAGGTTTCGTGTATGGAACTGATCGAGAGGGGTTGAACGTCCAGTTGTCAAAACAGTATGACAGAGCATGGCTTCTGCAGGGGCAACGGAATTGTTGCTTGCTGTTCTTCCGATCTGCATCAGGCTGGAGATCCAGGCTGGTATCACAGATTTCATCCACTAATCTCTTAGGAAGTTCAGTGCTTGTGAAGAGCTTCTGGTCTAGTCTGTGAAGACTAGCTACTTGATCACGTACCATTGTGGTTGTCAGATTGCGGAGAGTTGGAGGCATTGACTTACTAGACAGTTGAATGTAAATGACTGACTGAGGCATGTCCTCACTTGTAATGATCTCAATTTTCGTATCGGAGCTGTTTGCAATCAGACATGGTCGTGTTTCGTCTAATGGTGTTGCCATTGGACCAAGAGGACAGTAGCAAATAGATGAGACTCCCATAGGTATGACCAGAGTGTCATTGGGTGCATAATAATGAGTTGTTGTAAATTTGACCTTTCTTCCTGTTAAGTTTGTAAAGAACAGTCGAAGAGTGTCAGTTCCTAGAGTGATCATTTCTACTTGAGATGTTTCTTTGATTCCTTCCATTCTTTGGTATAAGTTTCAATTTGACTAGTAATAAAGTTCTGGATAGATAGATAGATTTGACAGTAGGTTGAAAATGTTACAAAACACCTACTTATGTTGTTGTTGTAACCGCTTCTCTGAGATAACTGGCGCGCACACAGAGGACGCTTGTTTATATATTCGAAGTCAGATAACTGTACGCAAAGCGTATAAGAGGACACGCGCATGGGTGTGGGGAGGCTGGCGCTTTTGCGTTCTTTACGCGGCAATGTATCGCGCGCACATATTTCGCCTAAGGCTACTAATAGGTTTTTTGTGTAAATGTTTGCCTTACTGATGGATGAGACCATATGAGGGGTGTTTGGGTGTGGACAGAAGATTTTGCTTATCTGATCACACACATTTGTACTCTAGTCTATGCCTACTCATATACCTAGATACTGGGGATACGCTTACATACTTAGTGTTATAATTTTCTAACGGAAACGTACTGTCTTAGGGGCGGTTTCCTGTTTACGCGTTCCACTTCTTAACCTCATACCTGGTTCTTCATCTTCTTCCTCTTCCTCTGTGATGTCGTTGTCTGATACTTCATCCTCTGGTTGATTGATATTCGACTCACCCGGTTGTCCTAGCAATTCTTCGATGTCGTCGTCTATACCTTCCTCTTCTTCCGGTAGTTCCTGAAATTCCTGCTCTTCTAAAGCAGCCTGAGCCGGTGGAGTGGTGTTGGGATCCGAATCCTCAATATCTCGGTCCGCTTCGACGATTGGAACTGCTGAGTCAAGCTTTGTCTTTGGCTCATTGCCAAACAAGTTTATGACTCCTTCATCAGTGTCATTTTGCTCCTTGGGAGCATCAGGTTCGAAAAGTTCAATGGACTTGGGTATTAATAACGGATCATGGCGTGTAATCGATGAAAAATCTTGTTCCATTAAATCGGCGAATTTGTAAAGTAATGCCCTAAGTACCTCTTTTGGTAGATTTTGAAAAAGGGGACTGTTGCCTTGGAATAATTTTAAATCATCGTTGTTATATAACGATGTAAACCTGTCGGCAATTCTCATTACTAAAGTAGATTTGAATAGGGGTCTCAATACTACGTATGGGCTAGGATTTAAAGTTGTTCTCAATACTCTTGGATTGCCTTCGACCATTGTACGGTCAAGTATGAAAACTATATCATTTACTTGAAATTTCCTTTCTACTCTATTCTTGTTTACCCTCTCATTTTGTACTAAACGGAGCTCAGTTAATTTCTTAGTGGCAGCTTCTGTCATAACTTTCAGCTCTGCTGATAATTGCTCAATGTACAATTTGTTTGATTTTACTGAGTAGTGCGGTGGCCCAAGAGTTAATAAATCTAGAAAGTTGACCCCTGCCGATTCGGGACCTAAAACCATTTCTGCCGGTCTAAAACCTGTTTTGGGAGAAATTGAGTTGTTAAGAGCCTTGCTCACTAAAAATGGTAAATATTTCCAACTCAAGTTAGGTCTAGTTGCTAGCATTTTCTGCAATAGCTTTTTGACTACATAGACTTTCTTTTCTACTGTTCCGCGACCTCGTGGGGAGAGTGAAGCGGAATTAATAACTGTTATCCCTAAAGCACTCATAATTTCCATCCACCCCAAAGAACGAAATGCCGGACCGTTGTCCGTATGCAATTTCTCAATTTTAAAGGGTTGTAATATTGCGTAAAGCATGTATTGATTTACTTCTGCGGATGTTTTACTTTTCAAAGGAATAATTAGCGTGAAATCGCTCAAAGGGCATGTGACTATCAGGAGGTGCGAATATCCATTTGTGGGGTTTAAATTTTCTGCCAAATCACACATGACCTCTTGCATAGGTCGAGTAGGTGTAGGATATATCCCTATCTTAGTCTTACGGGTACCTTTATAGGATAGGAAGCATGCGTAACACCTGGATACAAAACTCTTAGTTAGTGTGTACATACGCGGGAAGTAGTAGGATTCCATATCTAATATCATACGCTGTAGTCCTGAATGACCTAGTAGATGTGTATGAGATAAAAGTAGTCCTATCATGCTATCAGGTACCAAGATTTTGTAGTACTCCTTTTCAATCATCAAAAGGTTGTTTATAAGTTTGTACTTTGTCGGAGGATCCTCTGAGGATGTGTATTCAAAATTTTCTCCCGCTAAGCAATTAGAATAGATGCTAGAAAACTCTTTCTTTTGCTGAATTATAATATTTGATCTGGAGAGTCGTTCGCGTAAAATTTCTAACGGTGTAACGACAGCCTTTACATTATCTAATCCTGCTGTAATTTGTAAAGCTAAAGTTTTTACTGCCTGTGGATTAGGCGCATTTACCATTAAGTATTCAGGGTGTGAATCCACATAATCTATCCATTCCGAGAGTGTAAATTCTAACTTTGGAAGGTCATGGTGAAAATTTGCAATGGTTATATCCTTAAGATTAAACTTTTCGCAGTCACCTGGCGGGAGTCCTTCTCTTGTGAGGAAATCCGCCAAGTTGTCTGATGTGCGAACAAAATAAAGCTTTACATTTTGATAATCGCTTGCTAGTTTTAAACACCATCTGCGAATCTTGACCGATGAATTTCCCACTCTTGTGCTGAATAGGTAATATAAAACGCGGCTGTCAGTAAGTAGTTTGACTGGAACGTTGCTAATTAGTTTTTGCACTGCAAATAAAACTGTTAAAATTGCTAGAACCTCCAGATCCAATATACATTTACTGCGTAGTGCTTCAGGCACTGTTTTTGCGATATATGCGACTATGTTGATTAATCCGGCCAAAGTACCAATATTGAACTCAGAATTTTTGTTTACAAAATATGGAGTATAAATCTCGTGACCTTGTCTCATGAGCAACCCTAATACTATAGGTGGTCGTGAACTGGTTTCATTCAAATGAATTATTTCCTTGTACTTATGCCTTTTCAGAGTTGATATAATAATAATTGGTCTTTGTAAGTATATTGCTAATGCCTTTAGTAAATAGAAGTTATTGTCAAGCTTGGCTTTTCCTGCCTTGAAAGCTAATAAGTAGTCATTGTAATTGTTCCAGTTCATGGCAAAAATAAAATCTTTTAATTGTGAATTTAAAATGCTTGATTTCAATTGCTTGACTGACTTTTCTCTTAAAGTTTGAACTGTTTCATTTGACCCACCTCCATATAGTGCTAGGATTGATAAAATTGACCAAAAACAACTGTCTATAACATTCTCATTGGTGAAGCCTAACAGAGGGGCTTCTTTACCTATATTTGGTGGAATGGTTTTGCGTAATGATGGCTTTGGCAATTCGATGGGTAATGAAGTATACAAAGTACATGGCTCGTATGGCAGGTTGTCATCGTAAATAATTTGGTGTACCTCATTTTCTAAATCTATGTATGTAGGTATAATCTTTTCATCCTTCTTGGTTACAATACGCTGTGCTAACACACCTGCTAAAACGCCACTCCCTGTTGCCGCGTCACACCAGAGATATTTCTCTGCTTTTTCATCAATTAAATTACAGAATAATGGCTCTTTTGTAAGCATCTCTTTTATGCTTTGAAATGCATCCACATGCTTTTGCGTATACTTGAATTCAGCCTTGGAACTAGTCAATGGTGTTAAAACCCCCACTTGTTCAATTACGTTCATGCTTACTACCTTTCTTAAACTGTTTACTAAACCCAAAAATGCTCTTACTGCCTTTTTGTTTGTTGGAAAAGCAAAATCTTTTATCTTCTGGATTCGCCTCGGATCCGCAATTACAAAATTATGGGAAACAAACCACCCAAGAAATAAAATTTTTGTTTTGCTAAAATCACATTTAGTTACGCTTATTTTTGCACCATGGAAACATAACCTTTTTACTGTCTGCTCTACATTTTTAAAATGTTCTTTTAAAGTTTCTTCATAAGTTTCTTTTGCCTCACTGGCTATTACAATATCATCAAAATAGGCGACAGTATGTTCCAATGGGCTTGGCACTTGTTTTACTACATTTGGAGACTCAAAAACAGGTTTTCCTTTTTCGTCTAAAACTGGCTCAAAATGAAGCATCCTATGTGACACTTCTGCAAATAAAGCTGGCGATCCGGCGGCTCCAGTAGGTAAAGATCTAAAACGATAGCTCCCAGAGGGAGTAAGAAAAGTTGTCAATGGCTGGCTTTCTTCATCTATACGCATGGCCATGTAGGCTTGTCTCAAGTCTAAACTAGAGTACATTGATTTACCTTGTAAAAATTGCAATGTATTATTAATTTCTGGAATGACTGCGCTTGGAGATTCAATTAGCTGATTGACAGGGGAGAAGTCCACTATCAATCTGCCTAGGCAACCAGGTTTAGCTCTAGGAACCAAGTAGGCTGACATACCGTAAAGATGGTGTCCAGTAGGTGATGGAGGAGACCTCATAACAAACCCAAATTTAATTAAAAGGTTGATTATATCATCAAGATGCCTTGCATCAGAGGGGCTTACGTGAAAAATTCGTTTTGCGCGGGGGAGAACTTCACCTTTCCTTAAACGCAATTGTGTATAACCCAAGGTCAAGCTAAGGTTTCCTGCATCAAGACCATGTAGAGACACCACTTCAGGGTACTTGTTTACGAAGATATCTTTGACAAATGGCTGTATATGCGTTGGCAATTTATACAGCTGGGCTGCTTCTAATGCATTTGGAAATATTACTGTAGGCAGTTCATAGCCTGCGGGATCAATTATGTCGGCATGTATGTTGGCTGTACCTGTATATTCTGGCTCTGACGCAAAAATGGCGTCAGCGTAATCTATATCGCTAACTTTTACAGATGAATTAGTTGGCGTACTGATGGAATGTACTGTCATAGTTGGTATACCCCCTACATAATCCATATGGCTTTGTAAAATTTCTCGCCCTAAAGGATGGTTACTTAACTGTGTACGAAGCTTAGGTATGGTATCATCATTAATAAAGGTTGGCTCATAATCATTGATTGGCTCCATTTTCCCATATACTATCCCCCATTGTGGCTTATCTGTTGTATTTACTATACATGCAGTTCCTACGTAACATTTTCGTACGGGGTCATAGGATATATCTGTCCTAGAGGGAATGATGACGACCTTGTTAAACATACTTGCTGTAATGAGGATCCAGTCCTTACGTACTACAGGTGCGGCGGGTGATAAGTACATTTCTATAGATTCCATTTGATGGGGCCCTAATTCATACTCTCCTGTACATGTATAAATATCATCTGCTGGGCAGTTATATACTGTACTGTGAAATACTGTGGGATACTTAAAGCTCAGAGTGGGGACCGCATTATCTGGGTCTCCTTTAAATCCTAAATCTGCTAATCCTGCTTCTAAGAAATCTTTCCCTAGTAAAAGTTCAGGAATGTGTGCATTGGATGGGATTACATAAACATGTAGATTAAATCCTGGATGGTTGTGTGATAGGCATATGCGAAAATTTATACGTCCCGTGATAGGTATCACATGATTACTAAAAGAATAAATATTCTCAATATCTGAAGTTTGCAATTTGTCTGTGCCATTTTTAGCTGGCATGATCTTATAAAACAATGACTCTTGCATAATTGTAACATCAGCCCCACAGTCTACTAGTCCTACGATCCTAAATTTGTTTACAAAAATTGGCAAGTACATTTTCTTTGCTGGACCACGGGATCCAGGTAATTTGTAGTTTTTGCGGCCTGCACTAGCCATATAAGTAGTTGCCGAAAATTGCGAATACCCTGCCATTTTGAACAATCGATCTGATAAACTGATGGTATTATCGGCGTTGCCAGATTTCTGACGAACACCGGAGACTAGGGGCTTCTGCTGTGATTGTCACTTGGTACCGTGTAGGGGCCCTGAGATTCGAAAGGGACAGTATGTGGCGCTATGGTTCAGTCGAGGATGAACCGTACTGGGACAATCGGGACAGGTTGTTTGGCAAGGATGCACGGGGATGATTTTACCCATGTCATCTTGAATATTGGGGCAGCCATCTGTTGCTAAGTGATCCTTAAATCCACACAGACTACAATAATTCTTCGGCTTAAAACCCTGCTTGTTATTCTGGTATCTATTACCTTGTCTCCTATTATTATTATTTCCCTGGCCATAACCGTTTACATTATTATTACCATTACCCTTCTGGTAACCCTTCCGATTACTACTACCTTGCCTACCCTTACTGTGTGAATGATTATTACCACGATGGTTAGTAGGGTTTTGCGTATAGAAAGCGTTTGCTTTTTGACTTTGTTGCCTGCTTACCCCTCGGCTATTTTTGCCTGAAGGGCCGGAGTTTTGTCCCCCCTTGTTGTGTACCTGCTGTGTACTCACTACAAAGGCAGTGTTAGTATGGGACCTTGGTTTCTTATCCTTACTCCTATGCGCATGACTACCATGGCTGCCATGAGAGGTCTTACTTCCATGATTATGATTGGGGGCTACTCCTGACTTTGCTATTTCTGCATCAATAGTATGGGACTTGACAGAGAGCGCGCGCGACAGTTCAACAAAAGTGGCAGGTCTTTGTAGTTTTGACGATATGGTATGATACTTATTCGACGCGGTATCTGAAGCAATAGGGGGCAGACATCTGATTAGTGCCTGAACTGCATCATTGTTATAGCTAGCAGTCCTGGCGACGCCCTGAGGATGGACGCAAGCGGCACGCAGCGCGAGTTGCATAATATCGGATATGACCTTGCTAAGAGTCGAATTTTTGCGAGCTTTGAAGGCGTAAAGCTTTTCCCTGGCTGTCTCAGGGGACATTCTCATGTCATAATGGGTAAACAAATTGTAATAAATTGACTCAATATCGTCTCCATTTTCTGACCAATCCTTAATTAAAATGTGTGGACGACCTGTGGTGCACATCAGCAGGAATTCTAAAAATTCTTCTCTAGATAATTTAATTTGTTTTTGAGCTGCATTTATGAGTGAGAGAAACTCATGAATATTCATTCCATTTGAATGTTCTGTCCCATTGAATTTAGTTTTGGTAGGAAAAATCCTAATTGCATCAGCTCGTGCTCCTGGTGTCGTCAATACATTTCGTGGAGAGAATTCTTTTGGCGCTGGTAAATTTTCTTTGCAATGATAAGCTTGTAATTCTTTGTTTAGAATGCGCATTTCAGTTTGTTCAGAAGCTGACTCAAGTTCGCGCTTAATTTTATCTTTTTCTCCTTCCATGTGTTTATGGAAGGCAGAACATAAATCTCCTACTCTTAGATTTGATTCTTTAAAATTTAACTTTTTATGAAGCGCCATATTATCCGCAACGATGTCTAGCAAAGCACTACCTAAAGGATTACTACGAGTATACTCCATGTGTTCGGCTTCCAGCTTCTTCTGTCTATCTTTCTCAGCTTTCTCTCTCTGTTTCCTACTTTCTGACTTACTTTTCCTAGTATAATCTTCCCTATCATTTCTCTCTGATCTCTCGTACCAGCGTGACTTTCTTTCTTCGCGGTCCTTACGGGAGTAGATGGATGATTTCTCAGTTGGGGTGTCGGAATCAGAATCGCTATCAGACTGACTGGAGCTGTGCCTAGAAGACTGTACACTTCTTTCTATCTCTGGAGTTAAAGGATGCGGGATGATCTCCTCCTCGTTCTCAGGTCTATCTAAGTTCTCTCTGTTCCTGAAAAGGTTCCTAGTGGCTGACAGGCTACGTGAAAATCTACTCTTACGCTTGTTTGCGTCACCTTCACTACCTCGCCTTTCCATTGTTGCGGTTTTTATTTAAAATTGAAGCTGCCAAGGAATTGGTGGAGACTGTTAAAAATATGTACTGGTTTACACTGACTGTGAATTTAACTCAGAATGCAATATTAAATATCACAAAACCAGACTAAGCAAGGTATATTCAATACTAGGTGAATTTGCGTTATATGAAAATCTCTAGGACTTACCTTTTAAAGATCTACGCTTATTTAAATTCCCAAAGTTGTATACAAATGTCGCTGCAGGCGAGTTTGGGGGAGGGTCCTAATGGTTTATCTACTGTATCTCCCTGTTTGGCGAATGATACGTTACCACTCCTACTCTAGCCTTCACTATGTACTATTCCGTACTATAGTGCCTCGGTTATACATATACTTTGTATGTATTATATTTGAGTACTCATAAAGTTGTAGTATGTGGGCTCACAATGGCTCTTCACTCTCTACTAATACCTCCCTCTGTAGTGGGATGGGGTGTACCGCCTAATAACTGCCTCCTAAAGGTGTAAGTACGAGTATGTATAAATATGAGAGTACAACGCAAGTACGTCTACTTACATATAGGACAAGTACATATAGAGTCTTCAAAAGAAAAACTAGATGCTAGTTGGTTTCTAACTTGTGGTAGATTGCAAATCTGTTATAAGTGAGAGAGCGACTAGTGTCCCTCCCCTTACACAGGTAGAGAATTATCTAATTAAACCCGAGTAATAGGTGTTAAATTACTTAGAATGAGCGGTTAGATGCACCAGTGTAGAAGGACGTGTTTATTTCGGAGTGATCCAAACCGTAAATTCTTGAAAGAGGTAAGAACAAAGGGAGAGGCTCACAAGGAATAAGCACTCCGCACGAAGTAGTCTCTCTATGTTTAACGTCTTATAACGGATAGTCAATTTAATCAGAGATTAAAGAATTAGATGGTAAATTGAGACTACTTCCGACTATCTCGAAACTAAAGCCTATCCTTTCCTGCTTTTCAACAGTGCCACGCTCGGAACTCTAGCTTGTTATTAAGACGGGTCCACACTTATACTTGATTCTACTTAATGTCGTCTTTGATGGTCAAGATACAGAAATAGAGGATGTTAAAGGGGAGAATCAAATATTCTACAAGAAGTGTGGTATCCTGATCCTAGATGTTTTAATGACTCGGCTGTAGATGTTAAGAGGATCTGTTTATATAGAAAAGCCAGATATAAAATAGAGAAGAAAAATATTTACTATTTTTAGAATCTATTCCAACCCAAAATTCCTATCGCTCATAGCCATGCATCAGAGGCCAGTGGTAGCGTTCAATTAGAGTTTAGAAAATACTATTGGAGAAACCAGCTATCAGTCTGCCTCTTGTTAACTCTATGTATGAGATGGATATTTCTTGTTACCTTGTTCTACTCCTAACACTTATATATATTCTATACCAACTACACTATCAATAGATACTTCAAAGAATTATAGACAGCGAATACAATAGTGTTAAATGTATTCTAAATCTGAATTTGGGTTTTGCAGATTTTACAAGTTTTCGCACATTTACTATACAACATGAAATAATACCAGTTATTTCTAAGAGTGTATGTGATGAGAAATGTGTGCTACAGACGCGTGGAATATGCAACTAAACACGCATGATAGTTTGCTATGTATCAAGTGTATAACAATCCTAATCTATCTACTTAGGACATAAGTGACTATAATTATACAAGTCAAATGCGGCCTCTCTTATTTGAGAAGAGCCTCTTATGTAAGAAATCCTAGTAGTGAAATAGGGCTATGTTAGCCTTAGCTAAAAGAGATTTTGAACAGTGTGCTATCGAAAGATTGAGCTAATATATTGCCTGTTCTGAAGAGATGAGGATGCAGGGATAAATCTATATTATCACGGTAATCACTATGGCAGAATAAGCCTAAAGTGTCAGAAAAGAGGATCTTGTTCTGACGCTTTAACTAGTCCTCACTGAGGTCTAGCTTGGTTCTATTCCAGGTGCAGGTCCTAGTCCTAGTCCGATGCTTTCTAAGCAACAGAGGTATTTATATGTGCAAGCTGATGTTAATGCGCTGCTTGGTTGGCTTGAGAAAGAATTCGATGCTAAAGGGGGCAGACCTCTCTCCAGAATTGGGCCCTGGTTAGGCTTTCTTATATAAGAGGAACGACCATCTAAGGTAGGGCTTCAGAGGTGAATCCCGGGCACAGAAACTCATGGAAAGACGCCTAGTATGGCGTTGTTTGCGTACGGGCCTTTTAAGTTATGCCCTGGGCGTCAGGCCCAATATGATTAATGGACGCATTTTGAGTCTGTCTGGCGCCAATCGGTATTCCTACTGATGACGTAAGAGGTTAAAGGGACTCTCTCACGGGATTGTTATAAGATGTAATAAAGAGGAAATAAAGCGGAAAAATATACGTGGATGAAGTGGAGCGCTAGAAATAGACGCTGCTTTATACACTATCGCCCAACTTTAATAAAGAAAAAAGGTAAAAAGAAAAATGCGTTACTCCATGTCATTTTTCTTTCCTTCCGCTAATGTGCTTTGCTGTGCTTAGTGCATTAGATATGCTTGTGTGAGTGAAAAACTGGTTTACTGATACAAGCTAAATATTGTTGATGTAGAGGGTGTAGATCTTCAGACGTTGCAGAAACACGTTGGCGAGGTTCGCACTCGTATTGTTTATGAGTGTCCAGTAATTGTCCTCGACTTGTAGAAAGACGCCCAGTGTAGAGGGACGCTTAGTGTCTTAGCCAAGTATAGTGGCCGGCGTCTGCTGCTGCTGGATAGGAACGTCTTTGGCGTGAGGAAAGGGCCTCGAACTGCATGGGAGTTCTTCTTGGAGTGAAGTAGGGCCTCGATACTGCATAGGAGTGTTCTGGAGTCTGGAAGGGCCTCGTACAGCAACGGAGTTCTTCTTGGAGTACTGCTGGCTCACTGACTGTAGTAGATGAAGTGTCTCATACTGAAAAATATCCTGAGTCCAGAGTGTAATTCCAGGTGTAGAAATCCTTAAAATAAGCCGTTCCTGACCTGTTGCTTTAAATAATGAATTTTTCAATTTTTATATATAATTTTATAAATGTTTATAAATGATTTGTATATAAATGCGCAACGGGTGGGCCTTAGGCTTTGTATGTACATATATACAACCTTGTAAAGTGCAATGGCTGTATATATTATCCTAGTGTGTGTGTGTGGGAAGCGGTTGTTGTGACGCAGCTGATTGATGACGTCAGTCGCTACATGTTGCGGCCGTCTCAGTACCTGTCTGCTTCCAAAGAAACCTGCATAGCTGGTTAGACACATAGGATAAAGGGAAAATCGTTATGGATAGGAGGCCCATAGCTTTTGCCAACTGACTGCCAGATACAGAAAAAGTCTGGGCAGCTGGACAAATGCTATTATTGCAAAAGGTGTCAAAAGTCCTTAGACAATACTCAATATGCTGAAAATCCTTTTCTGTTTCTAGATTGCGAATATGTTGCGACAATTTAGTGAGACCCTTTTGATAACCTTTTGTCAGGATCTTTTGTTTTTCTAAATCGTAAATGTTCTCAATCAGTTTTGCAAGGACAGCTTCATGTATGTCCGCTAACTTAGTCAGTCTTGCTTGGAGATATGTATTCTCCTTAGTTAATTTTTCTATTTCTTGGGCACTTTTATCCTTAACGTTTTTGTACTCCAGTGAAAAGTTTGCATGCGCCCTTTTTGCATTTTGTACCAATCTTTGTTTATGTTTCAATTGGTCTCTCAAATTTTTGATTGTGGAACAGAAGACTAAAAACTTCCTTTCTCTGAATATAATGTTTTTGCGCAAGAAAAGTAGGCGATTTTGCAGTACTTGAATTTGCATGTCTTTGTTTCCATAATTATTAGGCATGTTGCATGTGGGCTTTTCAAAGGAGGTTTTACTAGTGGCTTTGTTAGCCAAATTAGGTTTGTTTTTATCAGCCTTTTGTGTAAGAAATGGGTCCAGTGGATCATGAACTGGGTGTACTTCACGCTTTACCCCATTCCCTCTTTTGACCAGAATGGACTTATAGATGTAATTTTTACCGTTGGTGTGCAATCGACAACCAGGTTTCATTTTATAAATGCATGTCCAAAATACTGTACTATCATCAGAGGTGTACACCTTAAGATTTGGACGCTCAGGGGCTGATTCCTGAGTGTGCAATTTATATGACGACCATTTACCATGTCTGCGAATTTTGGCCATGTTGCTACTAACAGATGGCTTGGAACTTGCGGAATCCTTGTTGATCATTTTCCTTAATTATACTTTTGTGAGAAGTTAATTTGACACAGGCAAGGGACAGATGTGTGTGTAGCCCTGTAGACAAATTGCTCTGTAAACTGCTTTGACAGATTTTTAGAGGGGAAGTGAAATACGAGACTGGGGAAGGTCCCCTGGAGGGTCTATTTTATCTTAGCCTCACATCTTCTAAATATTCACTTTTGTCTTAGGGCATTAGCCCTTGTCTCACTTATTCTGCGTCTGCTGGCGGGGGAGGTTGTAAACTCTGCTTATATTATTCTTAGCCCAGCACCCCCAACAGTATAGTTTAAGCAGTGGAAGTGTTAAGTTCCCTAGTGATCCCAAGTGATCCCAAAATTAAAGTGACAGGTTATGGTTAACATTTCGTTGTGCGCAAAGTATATTAATCGAAATTATATTCGACTATTAGAGTGCCGGAAAGGAATCTGCATGGTTATCGTCAACGAACTTGGGCGGTTGCTCTTAGAGCAAGGATGGAGCGAGTCCGAAGTTATAGATTTGGGCTACGGAGCCGAAGAGAAAGAGGGGGATGAAAATGAGTATTATGATGAGGTTTCGACCTTGTTTGCCTCAACAACCCCTGAAGAGATTACTTCTACACGTTTGGAGGAGATTACTTCTACAACCCCTGAAGTGACAGAGTCAACTTCATATGAAATGTTTTCGTCAACAATCCCGGACGGTGAAATTTTTACTCAAGAGATAAACTTATCCGAAAACAACCTATCCATCTTTACAGAAATGTCTACTGAAGGGATGTCAGAGATCGTGGCTGATATGCTAATCAGCGAAAATTCTTCTACAACATTGTGGGAGAGTGTCACGAGTTCCGGTCAACAGGTCGCAGATTTCATCAGTGAAAAGTTAATGTCTGCGGCAAGTAATACCACAGAGGGAAACCCAGAGTTCAACTGTACGGAGTCCCGCCCGGAAAGCTACATCCCAAGTGGTCAAAACTATCCCTCTCTATCGTCGCCTGGAACCTTTCCTTTGAGTATGTTGTTCCTTTGGGCAAGTGCTGCAATATTGCTAGCAAGTAAGTATAAATTTTTATTATTTAAAAATGGCGGGTTTTTCCTTTTGCAAATGTCGTCTTTGATGCATTTGGCAGAATGCGGCTACGGCACCTATAATAGGTCTACAAATCTTACGAGTGGTACTCAGACCTGTGTTATTATAACATCAGTTTGGGACTTACAGACACAAAATAATACCCGCCCCGGATGCATTGTACATGCTCATCCTTGACTAACTCCATTTTAAACATGCTTTAAGCCCAGCCCCTTTCCGTGCTCCCACAGAACTGGCCTGCTGCCGGGCAAGTTTTCTGGACAGCGCACTCGGGTCCGACCCGCGTTTCCACAGTATCAGCCCGCAATGACAAAGTACAGTTAACCTTTAATCCCTTTGCCCGATACGTCAGCCCTCCCCGTGCTCCCACAGTAGCGGCCTGAAATCGCGACGCGAAGATAAAGGAGGGGAAAGCCAAGCCTGTCATCCTCAGATACATACTAGGAAGGCAGTGTATAGTTTGTGCTGTTGATGTCGCAGACTCTCAAAGATTGTGCGCATTTGCTGGATTGCTCCCTGTCTGATTTTCGCAAAATTCCATTCCCGCATTTACTCAGATAAAGTTAGCTCAAAGCTTGCTGAAGTAAATAAAATTAAGACCAACCCTACACTAAATGATGTATTTTAGGCTGTCTACTCTCAGTGAACCTAGGCATTTGGGCCTGGTTATACAATTGGCGAGAACGGAAACGCATCAGAAAAGCGATTGACAACGAAGAGATGGAATCGTTTCTTGTCCACCTACCCATGGTAAAATTTTTGTTTTATATTAATACCCTTTAAATCTTTTGACCCTATCCCTTTAAGTCTAGACGCTCTCAAGGGGGGAGATATCTCAAAGATTTACTCAGATGGTTGGTAGGCGGATTGTTCTGATAAGTTCAACCGGGAATTTACGTGAATTTTAAGTCCGAGGATTTATCTCTATATTGGCTCGTACATCATCCATTTTACCCGTAGTGACTTTAAACCATTTCGATTGCTTTCGCGGTCAAATTTTT
>Ga0208483_1000120_pt1 | contig 16782 bp, 16 predicted proteins | sample LakMenE01Jun11ns_FD_150659 | JGI IMG/M metagenome (GOLD analysis project Ga0208483, IMG submission 150659) | Freshwater microbial communities from Lake Mendota, WI - 01JUN2011 deep hole epilimnion ns (SPAdes) | ecosystem: Environmental > Aquatic > Freshwater > Lake > Epilimnion/Euphotic zone ... | reverse complement strand
GCAAAAATCGAGCGAACAATTGTTGCAAATATTGATTACTTGGTAATTGTTGCTGCAACTACTAATCCAGAACCACGTCGTGGGCTTATTGATCGATTCTTAGTCTGTGCATTTCACGAAGGCATCTCACCAATACTTTTGATGACAAAAACAGATTTGGCCCCACTCCCTGATTTCATTGAAGAGTATCGAGCACTTGGTGTTCTCATTGTTTCCACATCTAGCAAGAATTCAGATCGCGCATCAGATGTTGCAAAGATTCACACACTTTTGGCTGGAAAAACTTCAGTCTTAGTTGGTCACTCAGGTGTTGGTAAATCAACATTGATTAATGATTTGGTTCCGCACGCAGGCAGAATCACTGGTGATGTAAATGATGTAACCGGACGCGGACGTCACACATCTTCTAGTGCGATTGCGCTTCCACTTTCACCAGATTTAGATCCTGCAGGGGGTTGGGCAATTGATACACCTGGTATTCGTGCATTTGGTTTGGCACATTTAGATCCAAACAAAATCATTGCATCCTTTAGTGATTTATCTGAAGTAGCTGCAACGTGCATGCCGCGCTGTTCACATAGCGAAGAGAGTTGCCGACTCAATGAATGGGCTGCGCCAAATGGCACCGTCGATGTTGCTCGCATACGTCGTTTGCAGAGTTTGCGATCACTCCTTGAAATCAAGGATTTTGATTCAACAATTCCCGAATAAACACATACTTTGCCTCGCGTTGTAGACTGACGAGGTGATGGCTACTCAATACTCGCGCGAGGCTGATGTGGCTTTGGCGCTGAAAATGGCTGATGCCGCCGATGTAATTTCAATGGCACGCTATCAATCACAAGATTTAGTAATCACAACAAAACCAGATAACACGCCAGTGACAGATGCTGACAAAGCTACTGAAAAAGCACTGCGCGACATTCTTGCTAAAGAGCGCCCAGAAGATGGTTTGGTCGGCGAAGAGTTTGGAACAAGTGGCACAGATGCCAAGCGATATTGGGTAATAGATCCAATTGATGGAACCAAAAACTTTATGCGCGGAGTTCCAAGTTGGTCGACTCTCATTGCACTGATTGAACGCAATGATGATGGCACAGAACAAATTGTTGTCGGCGTTGTTAGTGCACCAGCTCTGTTTCGTCGCTGGCATGCTGCCCTTGGTTTGGGTGCGTACGTTTCACTTAACAGTGGAACGCCAAAGAAGATTCACGTCTCAGGTATTTCCACAATTAGTGATGCATCAATTACATATTCAGATTTCAATAGTTGGGACCTGTATTTACCAAAGGTTCAATCACTTCTTGCTTCTGCAAATAGAACGCGCGGCTTCGGAGATTTTTGGGCGCACATGTTGGTTGCAGAAGGCGCAGCAGAAGTTGCACTAGAAATCGGCGTAGCGCTCTGGGACATGGCAGCGATTTCAATTATCGTCACAGAAGCAGGCGGGCGTTTTTCAAGTATCGATGGCGTCGATGGACCTGGTCATGGGAGCGGACTTTCTACAAACACAATTCTTCATCAACACGTACTCGATGCGTTGCGAGTTAAGTAATGGCCAAACTTGCACTGGAAACTCGCACACTCAAGTTAGAGGGAATGACTTGTAGTGCGTGTGTAAACACAATTGAACGAGCACTTAATAATTTGGAAGGTGTTAGCGCAACTGTTAACTATGCAAGTGAAACCGCGCACATATTGGCGCCAGCTGAGATTTCTACAAAGAAGTTAATCGCAACAGTAAAAGGCGCTGGGTACTCAGCAGAATTACTGGGCGATTCAAATCAATTTGCATTACATAGCAAACGATCTGCGGTTGCACTCTTCTTCGCTCTTCTCTTCTCTGTTCCAGCCGTTGCTATTTCAATGACTATGGCTTGGCACGAGCAAATTGACGCCAGAATTTTGCAAACACTAGAAGATCTTCGAATTCTGCCTCCGCTGTATTCACCAACGGCTTGGCTGGTAATTGCACTTAGTGCCCCAGTTGTTCTCTTGGTCGCATGGCCAATTCATCGCGCAGCACTTCGCAATCTTCTGCACCCAACGATGGATAACTTAATTTCACTGGGTTCACTCACCGCCTTCGGTTGGTCTATATATGCAAACGCAACAGGCAATGGTGATGTTTACACAGAAGTTGCCGCCGGTGTTGTCACATTCGTTGTGCTGGGAAGATTCCTAGAAACTCGCGCAAAGCGACGCGCAAGCAGCGCTCTTTCTGCTTTGTTGGCTCTCAACGTTAAGGAAGTAAGTGTTATTCGTGGCGGTCTCACCGTTCTCGTTCCTATTGAAAACTTAGAAATTGGCGATGAGTTTGTAGTTGCACCTGGTGATCGTGTTGCAACCGATGGAGTTGTTGTCTCTGGTAACAGCTCAGTTGATAACTCATTAATTACAGGAGAATCACTTCCACTAACAGTTGGTCCTGGCGACCGTGTAATTGGTAGTTCGGTGAATACAAATGGTCGCCTAATTGTTCGTGCAACTCGTGTCGGTCGCGATACTGAATACGCACGCATTACTTCAATGGTTATAGAAGCACAGAGCACCAAGGCTCCGATTGCTCGTCTAGCTGATCGCATTAGTGCTGTCTTTGTTCCAATTGTTACCGTGATTGCTTTCGCAACATTTGGCGTGCTTTGGTACAACGGCTATTCGTTATCAGAATCAATTGCCACTGCTATTGCAGTAATTGTTATTGCTTGCCCATGTGCACTAGGACTGGCAACACCAGTTGCTTTACTCGTTGCATCAGGTCGCGGTGCTCAACGCGGAATCATTATTCGAAATCCTCGTGTTCTTGAAGTTGCTCGCAAGGTAGACACAATTGTTCTGGATAAGACTGGCACGCTCACAACAGGTGCGATGAAGGTTCATGAAATAACTATTGCAACTGATGCGGGCGCAATATTGGGTGCATCTTTTGAACCGCTTCTTCGTGAAGCAACAATTCTTTCCACTGCTCTTTCAATTGAAGAACAAAACAACCATCCAATTGCATTGAGCATTCGTGAATTCATCTCAGCACAAGGAATTAAATCCACTTCCGTTTCTGAATTTCAAGTAACGCCGGGATCAGGAGCTGCAGGTCGTGTAAATCTTGGAACGCACTCACCTGTTGTATTAATTGGTTCACCCGCAGCCGTTGCTCACAGCACAACGAATTTTCACCCACTTATTTCAGCTGCAGTGGAACGTGGACACGATGCAGGTTTGAGTGTTTCAGTATTGGCGTGGGATGGAGTTGCACTCGCTGTCTTTGCAGTTGGAGATGAACTTAAATCTGATGCGGCAGAAACAATTGCGAAGTTAAAGAGCGCTGGAATTACACCATGGTTGTTAACTGGAGATTCGGAGGATGCAGCTCAATCAATTGCTAAGCAAGTAGGAATCGAAAGCGATCACGTTTTCTCTGGCGCATTACCTCAAGGAAAACTTACAAAGATACGTGAATTACAGAGTCAGTCACACACAGTTGTAATGGTTGGCGATGGCATTAATGATGCAGCGGCGCTAGTTGGCGCAGATGTAAGCATCGCAATGGGAACAGGTACAGATGTTGCTGTTTCAAGCGCTGACATCACACTGATGCGCACTGATCTTGCTGCGGTACTCGATGCACTAAAACTTTCGAAGCGAACACTGAGAACAATTCGCGTAAACCTAGGTTGGGCATTCGCATACAACATAGTTGGTATTCCAATTGCAGCACTCGGTCTGTTATCGCCGATGTATGCAGCAGGTGCCATGGCGCTATCTAGTTTGTTCGTTGTTACCAATTCATTGCGCATCAAGGTTCCTCGCAAATAGAAATGAACTCACGTAATTCTCTTTATTCCAAGGCGCTAATTGCTGTCTTAACCACAACCACAGCCTTCAGCGCACTTACAGCCCCCGCCGCGCAAGCATTTGATCTACCTCTCACTGTCGCTGCAGATCAACTTTCGGGTTACGAAAGATCACTCTTTAAACATTGGATTGATGCCGACAAAGATCGATGTGATACTCGCAAAGAAGTTTTGATTCAAGAAGCAGTTTCATTACCGAAGTTAAGTAGTGGTTGTGTTTTAAATGGTGGCAAATGGATTAGCTCTTATGACGCATTAGCCACAACTGATTACTCAACTTTAGATATTGACCACATGGTTCCACTTTCAGAAGCATGGAGATCAGGTGCATGGAAATGGTCACCTGCACAACGCGAAGCTTTTGCAAATGATTTAACAGATCCACGTGCACTCATCGCAGTTACTGCATCTCTTAATCGTCAAAAAAGTGATCAAGATCCAAGCACATGGATGCCACCAGAAAACAAATGTCTATACGTTTCTAATTGGATTGCAATCAAGGTGCGATATTCACTCACTGTGGATTCAGCGGAAGCTAACGCACTTACTTCACTAGTTACACAATGCAACATCACTTCCATCACTGCTTTTTCACTTCCTGCTTATGCAGTTACTGCTGGGATTAATCCCATAACTCTTGTCTCGCCAACACCAGCGCCAACACAATCAGTTGCTGAACCAACACCTGCATCAACTCCTGCACCGAAAGTTAAGAAAGCTGTTAAGTACTCAACGTGTGCAAAAGCGCGCGCTGCAGGAGTTACGCCTATCGTTCGCTCGAAGAATCAAACCTTGTACAACCTCAACAGGGGGCTAGACCGCGATAAAGATGGCGTCGCCTGCGAGTAACGGCGTTTTTTAAAGCGCCGACCAGCGGTTAAGATTGGCGAGTGGAACCACAGAAGATACTTCTTTATTACGGCTTTACGCCGATCCAAGACACAGCTGCTGTGCGCTTGTGGCAACACACTCTCTGTGAATCACTAGGTCTTAAAGGTCGCATTCTTGTATCTCCACACGGAATCAACGGAACTGTTGGCGGAGATATGGAATCTTTGAAGAAATATGTTGCGCGCACGAAGAAATATCCAGGATTTAAAAAGATTGATTTCAAATGGTCTGAAGCATCTGGAGATGAATTCCCTCGTCTAGCCGTTCGCGTTAAAGATGAACTTGTCGCCTTCGGAGATCCATCTGTTATTAAAGTAAATGAAGCTGGAGTAGTTGGCGGCGGGAAACATCTCAAGCCATACGATGTGCAAAAGCTCGTTGAAGAACGCGGCGATGAAGTTGTCTTCTTTGATGGTCGTAACGCTTTCGAAGCGAAAATCGGTAAGTTTAAGAACGCAGTAATTCCTGATGTCACAACATCTCGCGATTTCGTAGAAGAAATCAAGAGCGGAAAGTACGATCACCTTAAAGATAAGCCTGTTGTTACATATTGCACCGGCGGAATCCGTTGCGAAATTCTCTCAGCGGTCATGGTCGACAACGGCTTTAAAGAGGTTTATCAAATTGAAGGTGGCATCGTTAAGTACGGCAAAAAATATGGTGATAAAGGTTTGTGGGAAGGCTCGCTCTATACATTTGATGGCCGCATGGCAATAGATTTTTCATCTAAGGCAAAAGTTATCGGCGAATGCGAAAGCTGTAATGCACCAACTAAACAGTTCTATAACTGCGCACGAAAAGCTTGCCACGAATTAGTTTTACTCTGCGAAGATTGCTCAAAGATTGATGTAAGCAAGAGCTGTATTCACGATAGCAATCGTGCCTACGACTCTGAAATGGTTGGCTAGTTTTACTCTTCTACGATCTCTGTAGGAGCTCCATGCACATTCAAAACATCTACTGGTTTCTGTGCTGAATCACCTAACTTATGACCTTCACCAGAGCGATTAACTGGGCGCCCAGACTTGTTAATTGCCGGAACAGTTCCGAGCAATCCTTTCTGAAAGTCTTCAAAAGCCTGTAGAACTTCACGCTTAGTATTCATAACGAATGGACCCATCCATGCGACGGGTTCCTTAATTGCTTGTCCACCGAGAATAAATAGTTCTAATTCAGGCGAACGAGTTTCTTGTTGATTTGCAGCGCGAATAACCAGAGTATCTCCCTCGCCGAAAACAGTAAGTTGTCCCATCTGAACTGGTCGTGACTCTTCGCCGACAAAACCGTGTCCTGCCAATGTATAAACAAGTGCGTTGTAATCCTTGCGCCATGGCAAACGAAGTTCAGCACCCGGTTGAACTGTTGCGTGCACCAAAGTGATTGGAGTCTGTGTTGATCCAGGACCTTTATGGCCATCAATTTCGCCAGCGATAACGCGAATCAATGCACCGCCATCGTGAGATGCAAGAAGTGCCACTTCACTGGCACGAAGATCTTGGTATGCAGGTGGTGACCACTTTTTAGCAGCTGGAAGATTCACCCACAATTGAAAACCGTGGAACAAGCCGCCACTCATCACTAATGTTTCCGGGGGAGTTTCGATGTGCAAAATTCCTGCACCAGCAGTCATCCATTGTGTGTCACCATTTTGAATTGTTCCGCCGCCACCATTGTTGTCATAGTGATCAAAGATTCCATCAATAATGTATGTAACAGTTTCAAAACCGCGATGTGGATGCCATGGAGTTCCCTTTGGTTCACCTGGCGCGTATTCAACCTCGCCCATTTGATCTAAGTGAATAAATGGATCGAGTTCTGACATATCAACGCCGGCAAATGCACGACGAACAGGAAAGCCTTCGCCTTCAAAACCTTGTGGAGCTGTTGTAATGCTCTTAACTGTTCGCGCGCGCGATCCTGGTGCCTCAATAACTCGAGGCAGAATTGTTATATCGCTAACGGTAACTGCTGGCATTTCAACTCCTTATTTCAATAAGCCGAGAATAGTTGAACTTTCAACTACCTGCAACTTGAGAAAATTAGAGGTTCTTAAGCGCGGAAACAACCTTGGTGAGCGAAGCCTTTGCATCTCCAAAAAGAAGCATCGTCTTTGGATCAAAGAGCAGCTCGTTTTCGATACCAGCAAAACCTGGGCGCATTGAACGCTTAAGGAAAATAATGTTTGCAGCGTTAGCAACTTCAAGAATAGGCATGCCATAAATCGGGCAACCAGGAGTTGTTTGTGCCGCTGGATTAACAACGTCATTTGCACCAATAACAATTGCAACATCTGTCTGTCCAAAAGTTGGATTAACTTCTTCCATTTCGGCTAATTGGTCATATGGAACGTTCGCTTCAGCGAGCAATACGTTCATGTGTCCTGGCATGCGACCTGCAACAGGGTGAATTCCGTATGCAACATCAATACCTTTAGCCAGCATCAAATCTGCTAATTCGCGAACTGTGTGTTGTGCTTGTGCAACTGCAAGTCCGAAGCCTGGAACAATAACTACGCGTCGTGCATAGTTAAGCAAGATTGCAACGTCATCCGGTGAACCAGAGCGAACTGGGCGATCTTCTGCAGCGCCCGTTGCTTCTTGTGGCTTTGCAGTAAATGCACCGAAGAGTGTTCCAAAGAGTGAACGCCCCATGGCTTCTGCCATTAAACGAGTCAAGATTGTTCCGGATGCACCGACGAGTGTTCCAGCAATGATTAGCAGAGTTGAATCTAGAACATAACCACTTGCGGCAACTGTTAAACCAGTAAATGCATTAAGTAGTGAGATAACAATTGGAACATCTGCTCCACCTACAGGTAATACAAAGAGAACACCAAATAACAATGAAAGTAAACCATTTACTAATAGTGGAGTAGTGCCACCGGCTGAGATAACCCAACCACCACTTACCAATACGCCAATTAAGGTTAGCGCGATTATTTGTCGGCCCAGTGGAAATATAACTGGTCTTGTTGTCATTATTTCTTGTAATTTTAAGAAGGTAATAATTGAGCCAGAAAAAGATACGCATCCCACAATTACGGTAAATACTGTTGCTATAACAACTGGCGTAGATGCTGTATCTCCAAGTTTTAAGTACTCAACAATTGCTACTAAAGCAGCTGCTCCACCACCAACACCATTAAAGAGTGCTACTAGTTGTGGCATCTGAGTCATCTGCACCTTACGCGCAGCTGGAACGCCGACTAAGGTACCAAAAGCAATTGCAGCCAAAATTAAGGTTTGATTATTTAATGCTTTACCTTCATTGGCATAAAAGAAAACAATTACCGTTGCAACAGTTGCGCCAACTGCGCCAATTAGATTTCCCCTGCGCGCTGATTTTGGTGAGGACAAACCTTTTAAAGCTAAAATGAAACAGATACCAGCAGCTAGGCCAATTAAGTCATAGAGGTTACGGCTCATTTGCCTTCACCTAAATCTTTCTTAGACTTTGGCTTTCCTTTAAACATTTGTAGCATTCGATCAGTTACAACAAAGCCGCCCACCATGTTAATTGTTGCCAGAATAACGGCTGCCAGGGCTAGTCCTAATTCAAGATTTGTCTCAGCATGATCTGCCACCACAATCGCGCCAACTAAAATAACTCCATGAATTGCATTTGCACCACTCATAAGTGGGGTGTGCAAGGTTGTTGATACCTTTGAAACTACCTCAAATCCAACGAAGACAGATAATAAAAAGATTGCAAGTAATGCAATTTCATTGCTCATTAATTCAGAGGCCATTACTTACCCTTCTCTCTTTTTAATCCGTTATGCGTCAGAGTTGCAGAATCAATAATCTCATCTGAAAAATCAGGTTCAATTACACCAGTTGGTTTACCGTCCACTGATTTAGTCATAAGCAGAAGAAGGTTTACTACATTTCGTGAAAACAACATTGAAGCATGAAATGCTAGTTGGCTTGGCACATCTTTTGCGCCCCAGATCCTTACCCCAGCACTGGTAGTAATAATTTCACCAGCAACTGAGCCTTCCACATTTCCACCACTTTCGGCAGCTAAATCAACTACAACTGAACCAGGAGCCATATGAGAAATCATCGCAGCTGTTACTAATCGTGGCGCAGTTCGCCCTGGTACAGCAGCGGTTGTAATTAAAACATCAGCTGCTGCAATATATGGAGTAAGTAACTCTCGTTGTTTATTAGCGCGCTCTTCAGTCATCTCTCTGGCGTAACCACCAGCACCTTCTAATGCTTCAAGTTCTAAAGTAATAAATTTTGCACCCATTGATTTAACCTCATCAGCTGAGGCTGGTCTAACATCATAGGCTGATACAACTGCGCCTAATCTTTTAGCAGTAGCAATTGCTTGTAATCCAGCAACTCCTGCTCCTAATACAACTACTTTTGCTGGAGTAATAGTGCCAGCTGCAGTCATAAGTAGTGGGAAAAACTTTGGTGATAACTCAGCTGCAACTAAAGATGCTTTATAGCCAGCGCATAATGCTTGTGAGGTAAGGGCATCCATTGATTGCGCTCTAGAAATTCTTGGCACCATTTCAAGTGAAATCGCAGTAACTCCGGCCGAAATTGCAGCCTCAATTGAATCAGCAGAGCCTGTAGGGGATAAAAAAGAGATTGTTATTGCACCTTTTTTAAGTGTTTTCATCTGCGCAGGATTTAACGGTTGAACAGATAGAACTACATCAGCATCTGTTATTACATTAGTTGATTTAACCTGAGCCCCAGCATCGCTAAATTGTTTATCTGAATATTGCGCAGCAACTCCTGCACCAGTTTCAATAACAACTTCAAGTCCTGCTTTTGTTAATTTTGAAATAATGTCAGGGACTAACGCCACACGTTTTTCACCTGATTTAATTTCTCTTGGAACGGCAATACGCATTTGCTAACTTTACCTAACCTTCACCCTATTTATTACCTTTTAAATCACCTCTAGTTAGATGGTATAGCAGGGCTTGAATAGTTGTTCGGCGATGAAATGCCTGACGCCAAACTACGGATTTTGGCCCATCTATTACATCAGCTGCTACCTCTTCACCACGATGTGCTGGTAGGCAGTGCATAAAGATTGAATCTTTTGTGGTCAATCTCATTAAATCATTTGTGACTGCAAAGGATGAAAGTGCGGAAGTTTTTTCAGCCCGATCTGCCTCTGAATCTCCCATGGACATCCAAACATCGGTATAGATAACACTGGCATCTTGTGCAGCAGCTTTAGGATCAGTTATGACTTCAATTTTGCCACCAGATTTTTTGGCAATTTTATTTGCTTGATCAACAACTGAAGATTTTGGCGCCCATTTACCAGCCGGAGTTGCCACCACGATATGTGCTCCCATTGTGGCACCCATAATTAACCAAGCATTTGCAACATTATTACCATCTCCAATATAAACAAACTTACGTTTTTTTATATCTTTACCAAAGTTTTCTCTAATTGTTAGCCAATCGGCAAGTAATTGAGTTGGATGATCATCATCTGTAAGTGCGTTAATTACTGGGATAGTGGCGTATTTACCTAACTCATCAACATCTGATTGCGCAAAAGTTCTTACAATTAAAGCGCTACAAAATCCTGAAATAATTTTTGCAGTATCGGAGATGGTTTCACCTCGACCTATTTGTAGATCATCTCCTCTTAAGAAGATTGGTGATCCACCAAGATGTGCTACGGCAGTTTCTGAGGCCAATCTGGTTCGAGTTGATGACTTGGTCATATAAATAGCAACTGTTTTTCTAGCTAATGTTTTTTTAGCCCACAGTGGTTTATCGGCAAACTTGCTGGCAGTTCCTAGCAGCAACTCAATATCAGATGCAGAAAGATCTGAGGTGCGTAGCAGGTCCTTCAGCGGCTGACTCATTGGTAAATGGTAGGCGATAAAATCTGATTAAGATTTACCCATGGGTTTCCTAGATGATTTACGCGGTAAATCAAGCAAAGGTGGAGTTCTTGAGAAGGAATCACTCGCAAGCACTGAAGATGGTGATCATGAGCGATTCTCACATTATGTAGATAAGAACAAGATCACTGAATCTGCAGTTACTGGTAAATCAGTTCGTGCTTTGTGTGGAAAGAAATGGATTCCAAACCGTGATCCGCAGAAGTTTCCAATCTGTCCAACATGTAAAGAAATTTTTGCGCGCTTAAAGTAAATTCTCAGATAAAACCGATACCCTAAAATTCATGGGATCGCGTAAATTATTAATAATTACTACTGCGCTAACTTTTCTGCTCTCAACTCTTTCACCAGCAAATGCTAATAATCCACCAAGAAAAATACTCTCCGGCTGGCTACCTGATTATTCTTTAGCAAGGAATCTGCCAACTGTTGAGGGTAATTTAGATTTAATTAGAGACATCTCACCATTTTGGTATGGCTTAACTGGTGGGAGTTCTATAAAAGATAAGTACGCCCTCGGTAAGTACACCACACCAAAAGAGCAGGTAATCGCCAGATTAAAAGCAAATGGAATATTACTGCTTCCAACTATTACTGATGATAATAAAAAGTTTGTCTTAGCAAATCTTCTAGCAAACCCAACTTCAAGAAGTAATATTGTGCAAACAATTAAGGCACTAGTTCTTAAATATAATTATGATGGTATTGATTTAGATTTTGAAACTTTTTATACCCAAGATGGCAGATCAAGTTGGGCAGCACTAAAACCAAATTGGATCGCATTTATTAAAGAGCTTTCAACTGCTCTACATGATCAAGGAAAACTTTTATCAGTTACTACACCACCTGATTTTGCACCTGAAACTAAACGTGCTGGAAATTGGATTTATTCGTGGGCAGAAATAGGACCATTAATTGATCGACTCCGAATAATGGCTTATGACTTCTCAACTACATCACCAGGTCCAATTGGACCACTGCCATGGACAGAAGATGGCGTTAAGTATGCAATTACTCAAATGCCAGCATCAAAAGTGTTTTTAGGAATTCCAGGTTATGGCAGAGACTGGATAACTAAAGTTGAAGGTGTTTGTCCAAAAGATTTCACATCATCAGTTGTAGTTGGCGCTAAAGCTGCAGTTGTAATGAGGGAAGCACCAAATCTTGCTGCAAGTAATAATGCATTACCTACTTATAACAACACACATGCTGAATCAACTTTTACTTATAAGAAAACCTATGTAGATCCAACTAATTCGGCTAGTTTCTGCACAGCTTCACGAACTGTTTGGTATCCAGATGAGCGAAGCTACGCTGCTAGAACTAATTTAGTTGGAAAATACCGCCTAGGTGGAATCGCGGTTTGGACCTTTGGGATGGAAAATACTGCTGCAATTACTGCTGTTAGAGATATCGCAAAATCTATTGCACCCGATCAAGTAATTGGAACAATTTCTACAGATCTTGAAGAGATTGGTTATGGCTCAACTTTTAACCTAACTGGCACATTTAAACTGCCAGATAAAACCCCAGTACCAGCCCTTAATGTCAGATTTGAGATTAAAAATAGCAGCGATAATAATTGGCGCACATTATCTGCAGGTGTTACTGACTTAGCTGGTGTGATTGCAGTTCCAGTCATCCTTGGCCAAAAAAGTCAGATTAGATTAGTTTCAGAAGGTAGTTGGGAGCGGACTGAAGGAAAAACTATTGAGAAAGTGATCTCAGTTGTGCCAAATGTTTCTTTATCCCTACCCGCCTCAATCAAAGTCGCAACAAGCTATATGGTTTATGGCCAAGTCTTACCTAAGGTTGCCGGTATCAAATTAGTCGTTAAGCAAAATATGAAACCACTTGGTGAATTTATTACCGATGCTAGTGGCGGCTTCTCCTTTGAGATCAAGGCGGCAACCACCGGGCTTGCTACATATCAAGTAGTAATCTCAGCGGGTGAAAAAAATACTGCCGCAATTAGTGATGAGATAACCATTTTAGTTAGATAATTCACCCATGAGCTCCCAGACCCAATTGGATGAAGAGTTAGATTTAAGTAAGTTTTTTGATAATCTCTGGGTAGCTATTGTTTGGGATGATCCAGTTAATTTAATGAATTATGTCACTTATGTTTTTATTAAATTATTTAACTTTTCAAAAGAGAAAGCCCATAAATTAATGATGCAGGTCCACACTGAAGGAAAAGCAGTCGTTGCATCAGGCACTAGAGAAGAGATGGAACGGGCAGTTCAACAACTACATGAGCATGGGCTCTGGGCAACATTACAAAGAGATGATCATGGGCGAGTTTAAGGGATCCTCAAAGACAGGTGACTTATCAGTTGCACTTAGCAATGATGAGCTACATATATTAATTAATTTAGTAGAACAATTACTTGAGTTACTAGGAGAGCGCAATTTCACTCACCATTACCAATCTGATGATCCATTTGCGCAATTAATGGCTGCATCTGTTGGAAATCTTGAATCTAGAATTGAACAACCAGAAGATCCAGTCCTTCATAGATTATTGCCGAATGCTTATGCAGATCCAGAAAGTGCTGCAGAGTTTCGTAAATACACTGAGAGTTCACTTAGGCTAGTAAAACAAACCCATCTAATGTATTTGCGGGAGCAGTTAGTTTTTCCAGTAGATCATGAGTTACCTAAGGCAGATATTGCAGTAACTGATCCAACTCAGTGGTTAATTGCAATTAATGATCTACGCCTTGCCCTTGCGGTTAGGTTAGATATAAAAACAGATAGTTTTGATGAGTATGAAAAGATGAAAGATAGTGATCCACAAAAACCACTTTTTGCAGTCTATTTTTGGTTAGGTTCAATTCAAGAGAGCTTAATTAGCCACTTATAAAGTAAATCAAGGCATAAAAAAACGGGGCCAATCTCTTGGCCCCGTTTTCTAATTAAATCAGACGATTAGTGATCGTCCTTCATTCCTTCTGCTACGGATTTCATCCTTGCAATCTTTAGGATTGTTAGACCAAATACGCACTTCGCCAATACGTCGGCAATTGTGTAACCGATCTGGCGATTAACAAATGCGCCTGGATCTGTTGCTGATTGACCAAGAATTGGTAGTAGGTATGAAATTGGGTAAACGCCCCATGTTGCGATCAAAAGCAAGCGCAAGCGACCAATGGTTGCTGCAACTCCTGCTGGTTGACGATCTAGAGACTTTGAAAGCTCAACGAATAATACGTAAAGAATGTATAGGAAAGGTATTGTTGAAAGAACACCCCATAGAACCTTGGTGTTGTTATCTGTTGAAATCTCACCTGGGTAACCAAGTGCGATCATTGCAGCAGATGCTGGTACTAGGCGGTTGATTAATGAAGAAGCCGCTGCTTTAGCAAGAGCTAATACTGCTACTACCTCTACTAGAAGAAGAGGTACGGTAAGGATCCAGTCAACATAACGGTATGCCTCGTTGAAGTCACCTTTTCCGGTTCCAACTTTTACTGCACCGCCAGCATAAGAATCATCAAATGAATTGAAAATTCTCCAATAGTGGTATGCCGCAATGAATGTAACCATTGATGACATAACTAGGGCAGTACGGTATTTAGGAAGTACTCGTGACTGTGAAACTAATGTATAGATTGTGCAGGCAAGCATCGATACAAGTCCAAATGAAAGGATGTTGTACACGATTCCGAATTGATCTGCAGATAGCATGATTGAATTCATCTAAATAAGCCTCCATAGGCATTTAGTTTGCTCACACCCTTTTGGATATAAGCCAGCAATTCTTCGTAGCTCCATATGAAAGCGACGATTAATTGCTTGGGTATAGGGTGGTGGTTACCGGCTAGTGGAGCAAGCCAATTCCACCCAATTTCACCCTAATTTTTAAGTAATTTTTATGTTAAACCGGTGTAAATCGGACATTTATAGGAGATATCAATGCTTTATAGATATTTCTGCAGGGCATTTACACTTACACAAATGACGCAAAACATGATGAATACAAATAATGCCCCAATTGGAATATTTGATTCAGGCGTTGGCGGTTTAACAGTAGCCCGGGCGATAATTGATCAACTTCCTGGTGAATCAATTCTTTATATTGGCGATACCGCGCGCGGTCCGTATGGACCAAAATCTTTAGCCCAGGTTAGAAGCTACGCACTTGAGATTATGGATGAATTAGTTAAGGCCGGAGTTAAAGCAATTGTAATTGCTTGCAATACTGCAAGTGCGGCCATGCTCAGAGATGCCAGAGAGCGATATGGGATCCCAGTTATTGAAGTTATTCAGCCAGCAGTTAGACGGGCAGTATCGGCAACTCGTTCTGGCAAGGTTGGAGTTATCGGCACCGTTGCAACTATCGAATCTAAAGCCTACTTAGATGCATTTGCAGCTGCCCCACAATTACAAATTACCGCCAAAGCCTGTCCATTATTTGTTGAGTTTGTTGAGTCGGGCAAAACTAGTGGAGATGAGATTACCAAGATTGCCCAAGATTATTTAAAGAGTATGCAGGAGGCAGACATCGATACCTTAGTTTTGGGTTGCACTCATTACCCGTTACTAACTGGAGTAATCTCATACGTTATGGGAAATGATGTGACACTAGTTTCTAGCGCAGAGGAAACAGCTAAAGACCTTTATCGAACCCTAGTTGAAAATAATCTATTAAATTCTGGCGCAGCTAAAGTCTCACACCGCTTTGTTGCCACAGCAGATACCGATAGATTCACCGCCTTAGCTAAAAGATTTTTAGGTCCTGAAGTAGTTTCAGTTACAAGTAAAATTTAACAATACAAAGGGGTGTTATGAGTAGGGTAGATGGCAGATCTAATGATCAGCTGCGAGTGATTAAATTTACTCGTAATTGGCTTAATAATGCCGAAGGATCAGTACTAGTTGAGTTTGGTAATACCAGAGTGCTTTGTGTCGCATCCTTCACTCCAGGAGTTCCTAGATGGTTAGTTGGTAAGGGTGAAGGCTGGGTAACAAGTGAGTATGCAATGTTGCCAAGAGCTACTCATACGCGATCAGACCGAGAAAGTGTTAAAGGAAAATTAGGTGGGCGAACACAGGAGATATCAAGATTAGTTGGTAGATCACTTCGTGGCGTCGTTGATATGAAAGCATTAGGTGAGAACACAATTGTGCTTGATTGTGATGTTTTACAAGCAGATGGTGGAACTCGAACTGCTGCAATAACTGGTGCCTACGTTGCCTTAGTAGATGCTATCTCTTGGGCAAAAGGAAAAGGACATATTTCAGATAGTGCTAAACCTCTTACAAGTTCAGTTGCTGCAGTATCAGTTGGGATAATTAATGGTGAGCCCATTCTTGATCTTTGTTATGAAGAAGATGTGAACGCTCAAACAGATATGAATATTGTTTGCACAGGAGATGGCAATTTTATTGAAGTACAAGGAACTGCTGAAGGTGAACCTTTTGATCGCACACTCCTAAATCAATTATTAGATTTAGGCGCTGCTGGGTGTAAGCAACTTACAAAACTTCAAGCAGATGCGTTAGCAAAGTAATTACTTTTGTTCACTAGTATTTAAAATGCGCAAAATAGTTCTTGCTACAAAAAACACTGGCAAAATAGCAGAGTTTGAAAGATTACTTTCAGAATTCACACCCGATGTTAAAGTTTTAGGGTTATCTGATTTTCCAGATATGCCTGAGGTGGTTGAGAGTGGAAAAACATTAAATGAGAACGCAAGGCTTAAAGCAAAGGCAATCTGTGAATTTAGTAAATTACCAGCTCTTGCTGATGACAGTGGTTTATTTATTGATGCACTAGGCGGGCAGCCAGGGGTTTATTCAGCCAGGTGGGCAGGGTATGAAGGCGTGGATTCAAAAATGAGAGATCTGGCAAATATAAATAAAGCACTAGAAGAATTAAAAGATGTACCTAAGGGATCGCGAGGTGCACAATTTAGATCGGTTGTGGCATTTTGTCGGCAAAATTTAGATTCAACTTTTCTAGAAAAAGATGAACTTGGGGTTTTATCTGGTCAAATTCTTACCCAACCAATTGGTAGCGCAGGGTTTGGCTATGACCCGATATTCTCACCAGATCAATTTGATCAATCATTGGCACAACTACCTCCAAGGGTGAAGGATGAGGTTAGCCATCGCGGCATTGCGCTGCGGGCGATTGCACCATTT
>Ga0208483_1000116_pt1 | contig 16983 bp, 14 predicted proteins | sample LakMenE01Jun11ns_FD_150659 | JGI IMG/M metagenome (GOLD analysis project Ga0208483, IMG submission 150659) | Freshwater microbial communities from Lake Mendota, WI - 01JUN2011 deep hole epilimnion ns (SPAdes) | ecosystem: Environmental > Aquatic > Freshwater > Lake > Epilimnion/Euphotic zone ... | reverse complement strand
AATAAGCCGTGAAGTAAAACAAGCGGCTTGCCTTCTCCTTCCTCTATGTAGGTGTAATCACCATCGGTTTTTAAAGTGTATTCCATATTCTATAGCTCACGAATTTACGCGATTCTGAGCGTGAACAACTGCTCAATGTTACAAGCAATGAACAATTCAGCGTGAATGAAGGGGTGTGTTCATTGTAATTAACATTTCCCACTTTTTCCCACCTTTGGTAAATATGGTTAAAAGCCCATAAAATAAAGGGTTTTGGCGTTGTGAGTTGTGGTGGTTTCCTCCGAAGTTTTTAACAAAATGGGAATTTGTGGTTGTTTAGTGGTAAAAAGTGGGAAGAAGTGATTATTTTTGGAAAAGAATTCACAATCGAATGTTAAACCTACTCGGAGAATACCACTGTAAAGTCGACGCAAAAGGGCGCTTGCTCTTTCCTGCACGCTTGAAAAAGCAGCTGGAGGACATTCTACATCATGGGTTGGTAGTGAATCGCGACATCTTCACACAGTGCTTGGTTGTTTATCCAAAACCAGAATGGGACATGGTAAACGAAGAGATGTCGAAGTTGAGCAGATACAATCAAAAGCATCAGATGTTCCAACGCAAGTTTATGAAAGGAGCAACGCATCTTGAATTGGATAGCGTTGGACGATTGTCTCTTCCGGCAAGTCTTTTAGAATACGCGGGAGTAGACGGATCGAAGAACGAATTGGTTATTTCTGGATTAGGACAGAAAATGGAAATCTGGAGTTTAGATCAATACAACGCTGAAGTATTGGGTGAGGAGATGGATTTTGGAGCGTTGGCTGAAGAAGTTAGAAAAGACATTGACGCAAAAGGCGACAAATAATGGAGCAGGTATATCACACCCCAGTGTTGTTGCACGAGTCGATAGAGGGGTTGAACATTAAACCCAACGGGGTTTATGTAGATGTAACCTTTGGTGGCGGCGGTCACGCAAAGGAAATTTTGAAACACTTGATAACAGGGAAACTCATTGCATTTGATCAGGACGGTGAAGCAGCGAAGAATGTCCCGCAAGATGAACGATTGATTTTTGTCCCGCAAAATTTCAGATTCGTTAAGAACTGGGTTGAACTGCACGGATTTCACCAAGTCGATGGGATTTTGGCCGACTTGGGTGTGAGCAGTCATCAGTTCGATTCTGGAGAACGAGGATTTTCGATCCGATTCAACGGTCCATTGGATATGCGCATGAATCAGTCTTCTGGCATTTCTGCAGATGAATGGATCAATAAATCGAGCGTTCAAGAGATTACAGATGCGTTAAGAATGTATGGCGAGTTAGACGGAGCCTACAAAGTCGCAACTGAAATTGATATGCACAAGCCATTGGGAACTACTCAAGCGTTAATAGACTGCACGCAATCGTTTGCGAAGAGAGGAAAGGAGAAACAGTTCTTGGCGCAAATGTTCCAAGCGTTTCGAATGGTAGTGAACGATGAGATTGCTGTGTTGAAAGAGTTCTTGCAACAATCACTTGAGTTGCTTGCTCCAGAAGGAAGGTTGGTTGTCATTAGTTATCACAGTTTGGAAGATCGTTTGGTGAAAGATTTCCTTCGGTCTGGAAATTTAGAGGGAGAGATAAAGAAAGATTTTTTCGGAAATCTCGAGCGTCAGATAGAGCCGGTGAAGAGCAAGCCGATTCTTCCATCACAAGAAGAAATAGAAAGAAATGGTAGAAGTCGAAGTGCTAAACTTCGAATAGGACAAAAAAAATAAAACTTTAAACCGAATGAATATTCGTTCGGTCAAATGAAAATGGCAAAGCAAGAAGAGAATAAGCGCAAAGGAATAACCTTCAGAGAAATCATTGGAGGAGATTTTTTGACACGTCAATCGTTGGTGCGTCAAATGCCTTTTTTCTTTTTTATTGTCATTCTTTTTTTTATTCAGATTAGTATGATTTACTATTTCGAATCGGTTCAAATTGAAATGAAAAGAACAAAGGAGAGGTTGAATGATTTGAATTCCGAGTATAGCACTAACGCAAGTGAATTGAGTGTAAAATCGCAGCACAGCGAAGTAGTTGGGCAGGTTCAGCCATGGGGTTTAATTAATTCTACAACAATCCCGTTCATCATAGATGTAGACACAAATTTCTTCAAGAAGAATCATGAATGAATTGAAGAAAATATCTGTCAGGATCTACGTTCTCTACGTTTTGCTATGCGTTTTGGCATTGTTTATTATCGGGAAAGTATTCTATATTCAAGCTATCCCTAATGAAGATGCTCAGAGACGCGCATCTCAGTTTACCTATCAGCTTCGTGATATTGAACCGGAAAGAGGCAGAATTTTAGCTGCAGACGGTTCGCCTTTGTCGACGAGTATTCCAGAATTTGAAATACGGTGGGACAGTAAAGGTGGTTATAATATCGAAAGATACAATGCTAAGTTAGACAGTTTAAGTGCTGGGATAGCCGAGATTTTAGGTTCGAAGACAGCTGCCGAAATAAAGTTGATGTTTCAGAACGCAGTTGGTTCGAACAACAGGTATATGAAGGTCGCCGATCACCTAAATTACAATCAGCTTCAACGCTTCAAAAAGCTTCCGTTTGTTAAAGAAAAAAAATTAAAAAACGGTTTCATCATCCTGCAAAAGGAAAAAAGAGCAAAGCCATTTGGGGCTTTGGCGGCAAGAACCATTGGGATTTTCAGAGAGAGTAAAATGGTTGGGCTTGAGGCTTCTTATGATTCGTTGTTGCGAGGAAAAGTTGGTAAACAGATGCAGCAGAAAATTGCTGGCGATACCTGGATGCCAATGACCGATGAGTACGTTGTAGAGCCAGAGCCAGGATTCGATGTAGTTACAACCTTGGATGTGCATTTGCAAGATGCTGCGCAGAGTTCTCTACGTCACACCATGGAAGAGAACAAGGCCGATTGGGGTTGTGTAATTCTTATGGAAGTGAAGACAGGTTATATCAAAGCACTAGCTAATTTGACGTATGACTCTGTTGCGAAGAAGTTTTACGAAATAGAGAATTTAGCCTTAACTCAAAGTGTAGAGCCAGGTTCTACAATGAAGTTAGCAAGTTTGCTTGCTGCGATTGAAGAAGGTAATCTGGATTTAGGTAAAGTTGTTCATACGGGTTCAGGAGAGTTTACCATAGGATCACACACGTTGAAAGATGTGAAAGCTTGTGGATCCATTACCATTGAGCAAGTTTTCGCAAAGTCTTCGAATGTTGGAACGGCGATGATTGTTCGTGATGTATTTGGAAGTAAGCCACAGAAATTTTTGGATTATTTAGAGAAGTTCGGATTTGGACAATTGGCAGGAATAGATCTTATAGGAGAGGGGAAATCAATTGTTAAAAGGACAACGAAAGAGGCTGGTTGGAGTGACTTAAGTCTAACCCAAATGGCAGTTGGATATGAGTTGCAAATTACGCCATTGCATCAATTATGTTTTTACAACGCCATAGCGAATGGCGGAAGATTCATGAAGCCGAGATTGGTTAGCGAAATCAGAAAAAATGGATTGACATATGAGAAATTTGAACCTGTAGTTATTCGCGAGAATTTTTTGCGGGCGGAAACGATTGCGAAAGGAAGGAAGTTGATGGAGGCTGTTACAACTATCGGTACAGGTAAAAAAACATTTAGAGATTCTCCGTACAGAGCTGCAGGGAAAACAGGAACAGCTCGAATTTATGAGTTTGGACATTATTTGGAAACAGCGCACAGAGCATCATTCGTGGGCTATTTCCCTGCGGAAAATCCAAAATACTCGTGTATAGTAGTCGTAAACAAGGCGAGAGTTTTTGAAGCGTTTGGTGGAAAAGTTGCGGCTCCGGTATTTCGCGAATTAGCGAATATATTATTCGGAACCGAATTGGATATTCCACACAGTGCCATGGGCAATGATAGCACATTTGTTGCTCAGCCCTGGATCCCAAATATATTATCCGGAGGATCCGATGCATTGCGAAAAGCAATGGCTCATGTTCAATTTCCTTATGCCATTCAAACAGACGCTCAATTTGTTCGCGCTGAAGTTTTAAACGGAAATATCGCTCTCTCGAGCAAAGACGCAAGTAGAAATCAAGTTCCGGATGTCCGCGGAATGGGGCTTACAGATGCACTTTATGTTCTGGAGAAGAGAGGGTTGAAAGTATCCTCAAAGGGTTACGGCAAAGTTGTCTCTCAGAGTATTCTTCCCGGAACAAAGTCCAATCATCAAAACATTCAAATTACTTTACAATGAAACTGCTGCAAGACATATTGTACAAAGTGCGACTGGAAGGTGTTGTAGGGACAACCAATGTAGCGGTTGAGAGTTTAACTTCAGACTCGCGCGCAGTTCGTCCAATGGCGCTATTCGTTGCTGTAAAGGGTATTCAATCTGACGGGCATTCATTCATTTCGAAGGCTATTGAATTAGGTGCTGCTGCGGTTGTTTGCCAAGATCTTCCTGAGAAATTAGAAGAGAATATTGTTTACGTTCAAGTTGCTGATACTTCCAAGGCATTGGGAATAATGGCTTCAAATTTTTATGAGAACCCTTCTGAAAAAATGAAGGTGCTCGCTGTGACCGGAACGAATGGTAAAACAACCGTAGCGACTTTGTTATTCCGCTTGTATCGTTCGATGGGTCATAAATGCGGATTGCTTTCCACTGTAGTAAACCGCATCAACGATATCGAAATTCCGTCAACGCATACAACTCCAGATGCTGTGGCACTTAACGAATTATTATCGCGTATGCAGCGAGAAGGCTGCACGCATGTTTTCATGGAGGCCTCCTCGCATGCGTTGCATCAAAACAGAATGGCTGGAGTGCAAATTGACGGAGCCATTTTCACGAATTTGACACACGATCATTTGGACTATCACGGTTCAATGAATGAATACATTAAAGCAAAGAAGATTTTATTTGATCAGCTAGGTACGAATGCTTATGCATTAGTGAATGCAGATGATCGTTACCACGATGCTTTGGTTTCTGCTTGCAAGGGGCGTGTTCGAACCTATGCGTTGCATACGATGGCTGATTACAAGACCAAATTAATTGAGAACACCCTTGATGGACTTCAAATTAATATTGATCGGTTTGAATTGCATTCACCTCTTATTGGAGAATTTAATGCCTACAACTTAACTGCTGTATTCGCAGCCGCTGTTGAATTGGGAACAGATGAAACAACAGTTCTTGTTCATCTTTCAGCTTTAGGTGCGCCTGAAGGACGCTTTCAACACATTCGTAAATCAGACGGAACAATTGCGATTGTCGATTATGCCCATACCCCTGATGCATTGGAAAATGTGTTGGATACAATTCATTCTGTAAGGGGTAAAGAGGAAATTATTTCAATTGTGGGTTGCGGTGGCGATCGTGATCGCGCAAAACGCCCGGTTATGGCTTCTATCGCCGCGAACAAAAGTGACCGTGTAATTGTGACGAGCGACAATCCGCGCAGCGAAGATCCGAAAGCTATTATTCAAGAAATGGTAGCAGGTCTTGATCCGATTCAGAAGAAAAAAGTATTGTCCGTTACTGATCGTCGTGAGGCCATAGAAGTGGCGTGCTCACTAGCAAAGCCAGGTGATATAATTCTGATTGCAGGAAAGGGACACGAGAAATACCAAGAGATCAACGGAGTGAAATATCCATTTGACGATTTACAAATTATAACAGAACTCTTTCAAACGAACTAAGTATGTTGTACCACCTATTTGAATACCTCGACAAGCACATGCATTTCCCTGGATCAGGGTTGTTTCACTACTTGTCGTTTCGGGCTGCTTTAAGCATCCTTATTTCATTAACAATTTCAATGATTTTTGGAAAGTCGTTGATTCGCATGCTCCGCAAAAAGCAAGTGGGTGAGACCATTCGCGATTTGGGTTTGGATGGTCAAATGCAGAAGGCAGGTACACCCACAATGGGTGGACTAATAATACTTACAGCCATTTTGGTTCCTACACTCTTGCTTGCGGATTTGACCAATATATACATTCAAACGATGATCATCGCTACCGTTTGGTTGGGGCTCATCGGATTCTTAGACGATTACATTAAGGTATTTAAAAAGAACAAAGAAGGACTTGCAGGGAAGAGCAAAATTGTTGGACAGATTGGAGTAGGAATTATTGTAGCGAGCATGCTTTATTGGAATCCCTCTGTGACCATTAAAGAGAAAGTTTCGGATGTGCAAATTCAAAATGCCACGCAAGAGCAACAAGCCATGCAGTGGCAGGAAGAGAAGAGTTTGAAAACAACGATTCCTTTTGTGAAGGATAACGAATTTGATTACGCGTGGTTGGTTCCAGATAGCATGGAGAGCCCTTGGGTATTGTGGGGCGTGTTTGCAGTAATTGTAATATTTATTGTAACCGCTGTTTCAAACGGTGCGAATATTACGGACGGCATCGATGGATTGGCAACTGGAACAAGCGCTATCATCGGAATTACACTAGCTATTTTTGCATACGTTTCAGGTAACTACATTTTTGCAGATTATCTCAACGTAATGTATATACCACATAGCGGTGAACTTACAGTTTTCATTGCAGCGTTTGTGGGTGCGTGTGTTGGATTTCTTTGGTTTAACAGTTTTCCAGCTCAAGTATTCATGGGCGATACGGGAAGCTTGGCCCTTGGTGGAATTATAGCAACATTTTCAATTGCCATTCGAAAAGAACTTCTTATCCCTGTATTGTGTGGAATATTCTTGGTGGAAAACTTGAGCGTAATGATTCAAGTTGGGTACTTCAAGTACACAAGAAAAAAGTACGGCGAGGGACGTCGTATTTTCTTAATGTCACCCCTTCACCACCATTATCAGCGCAAGGGAATGCATGAATCGAAAATTGTTTCGCGCTTCTGGATCATCGGAATCATGCTCGCTGTTTTAACTATCATCACTCTAAAAGTACGATAATGAGCAAGCGACTGGTCATACTTGGTGGAGGCGAAAGCGGAGCGGGCACAGCAGTGCTTGCAAAGAAGATGGGATACGATGTTTTCCTTTCAGACAAAGGCCTATTGAAAGACAAATACAAAGCTGAATTGAACGCACATGGCGTTGCTTTCGAAGAAGGAATGCATACTGAAGAACTCATTCTGAATGCAGATGAGGTTGTGAAGAGCCCAGGTATTCCGAATACAGCTCGATTGGTGGTTGCGCTTCAAGAAAAAAATATTCCTGTGTTGTCTGAATTGGAATTTGCCTTTCGCTATACACAAGCGAAACTGATCGCCATTACAGGAAGCAATGGGAAAACGACAACGACTTTACTGACTTACCACATTCTGAAAAATGCAGGATTAAATGTTGGACTTGGTGGAAATGTTGGAAAGAGTTTTGCGCGTCAAGTCGCAGAAGAGAATTTCGATTTTTATGTGTTGGAAGTAAGCAGTTTTCAATTGGACAATATGTATTCGTTCAAGGCTGACATTGCTATTCTAACCAACATTACCCCTGATCACTTGGATCGTTACGATTACGATTTAAGTAAATATGCCGATGCGAAACTTCGCATTGCGCAAAACCAAACGTCTAACGATGTTTTCATTTTCAATGCCGACGATGCCATTACCGCAGAGACCATGGCAAGACATGTATTGAACGCCACCCTATTTCCAATTTCAATTGAACCTGGAAAGACCTACGATCAAGGTGGCTATTGCGACGAATTAAATTTTAACCTAAACACAAACCATAATTTATTTACTATGAAAATTACTGAACTAGCATTGCAAGGCAGACACAATTTGCAAAACAGCATGGCAGCCGGAGCCGCCGCGCGTTTTTTAGAATTAAGAAAAGAGGCAGTGCGCGACAGTCTGATGAATTTCGAAAACATTGAGCATCGCTTAGAGTTTGTTGCAAGTATTCATGGCATTCGTTTCATTAACGACAGCAAGGCGACTAACGTGAACTCAACGTGGTATGCATTGGAATCTGTAGACAAGCCAATCATTTGGATCGCTGGTGGAACAGATAAAGGAAACGATTATTCTGAATTGTCTGAATTGGTAAAGTCTAAAGTGAAAGCGATTGTATGTCTTACCAAAGACAGTTCAAAAATTAGAAAAGCATTTGGATCTATTGTAGATACCATTATTGATACAGATAGCGCAGAGCAAGCTGTGCGTGTTTCTTATGATCTTGGAAAAGATGGGGACACTGTGTTGTTATCTCCTGCTTGCGCTTCTTTCGATTTGTTCGAGAACTACGAAGACAGAGGTCGTCAGTTTAAAGTAGCAGTGAAAGGATTGTAAATCATGCAGAAATTTCTTTCATATCTAAAGGGAGATCGGGTGATCTGGATGGTTGCACTTTTCTTGTGCACCCTTTCAGTATTGGCTGTATACAGCGCCGTATCTTCTTTGGTGTGGAAAGCAGAAGGTGGGAGTAGCGCCGGAGTATTGATAAAGCATATTTCTATGCTCGGTCTAGGACTGGCTTTCATGTATATCACCCATCTCTTGCCATTGTCTTTTTTTTCGCGAATAGGACAATTAATGATTTGGGTAGTTATTCCGCTTTTGGTATTTACGTTGTTCTTCGGTTCAAACATTAACAATGCTGATCGTTGGATCCGAATACCGGGTATTGGACTGACTTTTCAAACGAGTGATTTAGCGAAACTGGTCTTAATCATTTATGTTGCGAGACAACTTACAGTGAAGCGTCAGCTATTAGGAGATTTTAGAAAAGGTGTCCTTCCCATTGTTATTCCTATTGCAATAGTTTGTGCTTTGGTTCTTCCTGCAAACTTCTCAACTGCCGCATTAATTGGGTTTGTGTGTTTTTTAATGCTGGTTTTTGGGGGAGTGCCATGGAGACATTTATTTAAGCTGATTGGAGTAGGTGTGGGTTTACTTGTATTGATTATTGCCGCGGGTGAATTGGGGCCGGAAAAATTACTGCCTCGTTACAGCACTTGGAAGAACCGATTAATCGGAAAGGAAGTGCAAGCTGGAGCAATAGACGATTCGAAATATCAAATTGAATTGGCTCAATATGCAATTTATGAAGGAGGAATTATTCCGAAAGGACCTGGATCTGGATCGTCGCGTAATTTTTTGCCGCATCCTTATTCAGATATGATTTACGCCTTTATTATTGAAGAGTATGGTTCTATTTTAGGTGGAGTGTTGGTTCTGTTCATGTATGTGATTTTCTTGTTTCGTGTCATTCGAATTTCAATTCGAAGTCCGAAATATTTCGGCGGACTTACAGCTTTGGGATTGGGTTTAGTCATTTCCATTCAAGCTTTCATTAACATGGGAGTTGCAGTGAATTTATTTCCAACCACCGGGCAACCACTGCCGCTAGTAAGTATGGGTGGAACATCAATTGTTTTCGTAGCCATAATGTTCGGTGTTATTCTTAGTATTTCGAAGATGAGCGAGGAGAATGATGATGCAGAGCAAAATGATGAATTAGAGGGATCCCCATTTTAATTTCAAATGGAAAACAGGAATTTAAATAGAGTTTTGTTATCAGCGGGTGGAACGGGAGGACATATATTCCCCGCTATTGCCGTTGCGAATGAAATAAGAGCTCGCTTTCCTGAATGCGAGATTTTATTTGTTGGGGCGGAAGGAAAGATGGAGATGGAAAAAGTTCCTCAAGCGGGATATAAAATTATTGGACTTCCCATTGCAGGACTTCAACGCAAATTAACGCTTTCGAATTTTTTACTTCCAATTAAAATATTGAAAAGCATGTTGAAGGCGAAATCGGTAGTGAGAGAATTTCGCCCGGAAGTAGCTGTCGGTTTTGGAGGCTATGCTAGCGGTCCAACGCTTCGTGCGGCCGGAACAGCAGGTGTTCCAACGGTGTTGCAAGAGCAGAATTCATTCGCGGGAGTTACCAATAAGTTGTTGGCGAAAAGAGCGAAAGCAATTTGTGTGGCCTATGAGGGAATGGAAGTGTTTTTTCAAAAAGAAAAAATTCAATTAACAGGAAATCCAGTTCGGAAAGATTTTGTGAAACTACCCTACACGCAGTCGGAAGCTTTATCGAAATTGAATTTCGATTCAACAAAAAAAACAATATTAATTATTGGTGGAAGTTTAGGCGCACGCGCTGTGAACAATGCGGTGGAAGCTTCTCTGAATAGTTGGTTGAATCAAGGGTTTCAAGTGGTTTGGCAATGCGGAAAAATATATAAGACAAATTTGGAATTGAAGTATCCGAACACGGATGGAATGCTATTGTTCGATTTCATTCAGGATATGGCATTGGTTTACGCCGCGGCAGATGTTATTATTTCTCGCGCTGGTGCTATGAGTGTTTCAGAGCTTTCGTTAGTTGGAAAACCAGTAGTCTTTATGCCCTCACCAAATGTGGCAGAAGACCACCAAACGAAAAATGCAATGGCGCTTGTTTCGAAACAGGCAGCACTGATGGTGCGAGACAATGAGGCGGAATTGAAATTAGCGGAAATGATTTCTGAACTGCTTTACAACTCCAATGAAATTTCATTATTGAAAAAAAATATAGTGGCATTCGCGCGTCCGAATGCAACAGAAGAAATTGTAGATACCTTAATTGAAGTGGTGTATGGAAGAGCGTAAGTTAACATGCGATGTCATGTATTTCTTGGGTATTGGTGGCATTGGTATGTCGGCTCTTGCTCGTTATTTCCATCGCAAGGGAGTGCATGTGATGGGATACGATCGCACGTCAACTGCATTAACCACAGAGCTGGAGTTAGAAGGAATTTCAGTTCAGTACGAAGACAGCGTAATGTCTTTGCCACAACTTCTTCATTCAACACCGAAAGAGAAAGTGCTTGTTGTTCGGACACCAGCTGTTCCAAAAGATTCTTCTCAGCTGCAATATTTCCTTCAACATGAATTTAGAATTTGGAAGCGAAGTGAGTTGTTGGGCTATATAACTCAACTCGATGAAACCATTGCCATTGGCGGAACGCATGGAAAGACTACAACATCAACATTGGTGGCGCACATCCTTCATTCAACCATTGGTTGCAATGCTTTTTTAGGTGGAATTTCTTCCAACTTCAATAGCAATGTTTTGCTTTCGAATACTTCACGAACGGTGGTGGAAGCGGATGAATTCGATAGAAGTTTTTTGACTTTGTATCCGAAGATTTCAGCATTGACCTCCATGGATCCCGATCATTTAGATATCTATGGAAACGAAGAGAGTATTCGTGAAGGTTTTCTTTTGTTTTTGAAACAAACTCGCGCAGATGGGAATATTGTGGTGAAAAAAGAGTTGAACATTCACGAAGAGTTGAAGTTGGAGAGGAGTGGTGTCTTGACTTACAGTATCTTGTCAGAAGCCGATTATTTCGCGACGAATATTCGGATTGAAGAGGGAAGTTATGTTTTCGATTTTCATTCTCCACAAGGAGAGTTGTTAGGTGTTCGTTTGGGTTTGCCTGGAAGACACAATGTTGAAAATGCTGTTGTGGCTATGGCTTGTTCGCTTCTAGCTGGCGTTGTGTTGAATGAACTGCCAGCTGTCCTTTCAAGTTTCAAAGGTGTTGCGCGAAGATTTGATGTGCGATTTAAAAGTGAGAGCGGTGTTTACATTGATGACTACGCCCACCATCCGACCGAGCTTTCAGCATGCATTCGTTCGGTGCGTGAATTATTTCCAGATAAAAAAATTATAGGGATTTTTCAACCGCATTTGTTTTCAAGAACCAGAGATTTTGCAGATGGCTTTGCGGAAAGTTTGGAGCTTTTGGATATTCCAATTTTGTTACCCATATATCCTGCTAGGGAATTACCCATTGTGGGAATTGATTCACAATGGCTATTTGATAAAATTCGAAAGACGGATAAATACCTTGTAGAGAAAGATGCCATCTTCACCTTGTTAAATAAACTGCAGTTTGATGTGCTGTTAACGTTAGGAGCAGGGGATATTGATTCTCTCGTTTCTCCGTTGGAAGTGTACATGAAAGAGCGAACGAAATGAAAGTAGAATCGACAAATAACCCTAAAAAAACTTCAAGGTTCATGAGGGTTTTGGTGTTGGTTTTTTTTGTTTTGATAGGCGCTGGAACTGTCGTTTTGTGGGCCTTTTCGATTTCGAAGCACAACGTTCAACCCATACCAGAACTTCGCGTGAGTATTCAAAGAGGGCAAGGAGTAGATGAGCTCATGACGAAAGAAGAAGTGGATTCGATTGTTCATGTTCATTTCGGATTGTTGGTGGGTACGCCAATGAATCAAATTGATGTTGGCGCTATTCAAGTGGCCGTTGATCGTCACCCAGCAGTTCAATCGTGCAATGTGTTTTTAGGTGTAGATGGAATTTTGCACGTTGATATTCAACAGCGAGCTCCTATGTTCAGGGTCTTAAACAGTGATGGAACGGGATTCTATGTTGATACTATGGGCCAGTCCTTCAGTTTGCTAGATCGAGCGGTGGCGTATGTTCCTATTTTTTCAGCTGAAGGTACAATTGCTTCAATGGAGTTTCCGGCTAACAAAGACTACTACGATGAGAATGCTTTGGGCTTGACCTATTTGGATGAGCTTGTTTTATTTGGAAATCACATGCGTAAGAATGCGGATTTAAAAGACTGGGTAGAGCATGTGCATTTAACAAGCATGGGTACTATAGAGGTTATTCCACGTATAGGAAGACATGTGATAGATTATGGAAGTATCTATAATTTGGAAATGAAAACAAAGATGCTTTTCCAATTTTATCGTTCGCAATTGTACATCACAGATCTTGAAAAATACAGCCGAATTAATTTGAATTTTGAAAATCAAATTATTTGTGAAAAGCGCGGGGTTTCTGCATTCCCAGCTACTGCAGATAGCTTGACAACGAATTCGAACAATGCACCCATTGTGCTAGCTAACGACTTAATACCCGCAGCGGCGACGCCTGCACAACAACCTCAATAAATATTTGATGAATATGGAATATACATTTGCGACTTACAACAACCCAACCCCGAGCAACAAAGAAAAATTGGTAGTTGGAATTGATATTGGAACAACAAAGATTGCTTGCGTTGTTGGTAAAATAGACTCGTTTGGAAAGGTGACCATTCTTGGAATTGGTCGCAGTAAAAGCGACGGGGTGAAGCGTGGGATTGTTCTGAATATCGATCAAACGGTTGCTTCCATTAAGGAGGCCGTTCAAAAAGCCGAGATTGAATGCGGAATTAAAGTTCACCGCGTGAATGTTGGAATCGCTGGTCAACATATTAAGAGCATTCAGCAACCGGGAATATATACTCGCAAGGAATTAGAAACAGAGATAAGCATGAGCGATCTTCAGGCTTTGAAGGACGATATGTTCAAGATTCATGTTCCAGCAGGAGAGTCAATCATACATGTTATTCCACAAGAGTATACTGTTGATACGGAAGGCGGAATTAAAGATCCAGTTGGAATGGCTGGCGTTCGTTTGCAAGCGAATTTCCACATTATTACGGGTTCACTTCCTGCTATCAAAAACATCTATCGTTGTGTGAAATTATCGGGTCTGGAAGTGGGTGAATTGACCTTAGAGCCGATTGCGAGTTCAGCTGCAGTTTTAAGTGATGAAGAAAAGGAAGCTGGAGTTGCATTGGTAGACATTGGTGGAGGAACAACGGACATTGCAATTTTTCACGATGGATTAATTCGTCATACTGCGGTAATTCCATTTGGTGGAAATATTTTGACTGAAGATATTAAAACGGGATGTTCAATTTTAAGCAGACATGCTGAGCAGTTGAAAGTTCAGTACGGATCGGCTTTGGCTGCCGAGACACAGAATGCGAAAGTGGTTGTTCCCGGATTGAACGGCAGAACGCCGAAGGAAATTACATTAGGTGCTCTTTCAGGAATTATTGAAGCACGTATGAAGGAAATTTTAGAGTTGGTACACTTTGAAATAATGCGCAGTGGTTATGAGAGAAAGTTAATTGGTGGAATTGTATTGACCGGAGGTGGCGCACAGTTGAAGCACATTAAGCAATTGGTTGAGTACATTACAGGATTGGATTGCCGCATTGGTAAGCCCATTGAGCACGTAATTAATTATAAAGATGAGTCGCAGTTGCCACCAGCTCTTTCTACGGGCGTAGGTCTTGTTATTACTGGAGAAGAGAATGTGGGTGAAGATTATTTCGAGCGTATTATTGGAGAAGCATTAATAGATGAGAGTATTCCTGCAGAGAAGCAAGTGGAGACTCAACCTGAAGAGGAAGAAATGGAAGAAGTGTTTGTTCCTATTGGTGATTTCTCGTCATACATGGAAACCATGGAAGAATTGAACGAAAATTCCAAAGAAGAAGGAACACAAACAGAAAGTGTTAATGAAGAATCTGTTCATATGGAAGAGGAAGAAACTCAGAAGCCGGTGAAAATTCGTGAACCACGAAAGCCATTTGGTGAAAGTATGTTAAGTCGATTCAAAGGATTCTTTGAAAACGACGAAGCGGTAAATTAATTTTTTTCGAAAAGTGCCACCGCTTCCAAATGTGAGGTGTGTGGGAACTGATCGACGAAACTTATTTTCTTCAACTGATATCCTGAAAGAATAAGTGTCTCGCAGTCTCGTGCTTGTGTCGCAGGATTGCATGAGATGTAAACGATGCGTTTCGCATCGAGTCCGATTACTTTTCTTAATGTCTTTGGTGAAATGCCTCCACGGGGAGGGTCGAGCACCAGCGTGTTGATTTGGTTTTGAAATTGCGGTTGTTCCAACAAGAATTTCCCCACATCTGCAGCGAAGAATTCAATATTCGAAACATTGTTTTCTTGGGCATTTTTCTTCGCGTCTTCAATGGCAGCTTCCACAATATCTACTCCCACAACAGGCAAAGAAGTTTTTTGAGCAATGAGTTGTCCTATTGTTCCTGTTCCACAAAACAGATCAAGAATATATCCGTCAGGAACTTCAGCTGGATTGCAATAGTCTATTGCCTTTGTGTAAAGTCTTTCAGCGCTTTTCGGATTGGTTTGAAAGAAGCTCTTCATATTTACTTTGAACTTCAATCCCAATAAAATTTCTTCGATTTCAGAATTTCCGTAGAGCAGATTTGATGAGCCGTTCAAAGGTTCAGCGCGATCTCCAGTGTCATCATTCAAGGTGTGAATAATTCCGCCGCAGCGATCTCCAAGTATGTCTAAAACGAGTTGAACAAATCCGTCGCGATCGAACAGCTCTAGTCCAACCGAAGAGGTTACGAGGTTAATCAGAAGGAGGTCGTGAGTGAATGATTTTCGAACCACAACGTATCTGAAGAATCCTTCTCGCTTCGGCGGATGCCATGCAGGAAGTCCGCTATTTATGCAGAATGTGCGAATGCGGTGTAGATTGTTTTCAAAAGTTGCGTCGAAGAGTCCTGATTCAGCGTCTAAGTTTTCTACCATCCACCAAGTTCCTCGGTGCTTAAATCCTAAACCGAAATCATCTAATTCTTCTTTGGTTGGAAGGTCGTAGCGTATAGCGCTGAAGCTATACTCCATTTTGTTTCTGTAATTCCAAACCGATGGAGACTCGATGTACTCATCGAAGAGTTCATCGATGTTTTCTATTTTTCCAATGCGTTTGTACAATTGAAGGCAAGAATCCTTTTTGGCTTCGTGTTGTTTTTCAATAGGCCAAGCGGCATAGGGCGCGCCTGGAATGCGCTGAAATGGAAGTTCTATTTCATCGGGAGAATTCTCAAGCACTTCAACCAATTTGCAATTCGCAAATCGTTTGTCGGGCTTGATGACCTGCGCACGTACGAGTTGTCCTGGGAATGTATTTTCAACAAAAACGGTAAAATCGCCTTTGTCGGTTTTCAATAGTCCAATGCCATTGCCTCCAAAGGCAAAGCGATCTATTTTAATGTCGAGTATTTGGTTCTTTTTTAGCACGGGGCAAAGATATGTTCTTCGAAAGATACTTTGTAAGATTCTGCGAAAGATGCGATGCAAGATACTTTGTAAGATTCTTCGAAAGGTCTCGCGAGGCGTCTTGTGTAGGGTCTTGTGCAACATCTCCCGAAGCATCTTGCGAAGCATTGTTTATCTTCGTTGAAATAAAAAAAAACAGTTATGAAATCAATCGTTCTACTTTTTGCATTGTGCGCATTTGGACTTAGCGCGAGTGCTCAAAAGATTTATTCTGTAGATGCGGAATACAAGGCTCAGGTTAAAGTTTATGTTGTGGATGCCGAGTACAAAGCAGATTTACTGGTTTATAAGGAAGACGCGGAGTATAAGGCGGGTAGTAATGATGGACGTTGGTATTTCGTAGATGCGGAATACAAAGCGACTAAGAAAATATATTTTGAAGATGCCGAGTACAAGGCCGATTTGAAAATCTACTTCGTCGATGCAGAGTACAAAGCCGGTTGGAAGAATGCTTCTAAGAAGCAGTTGTTGTATTGAGTTATTCCATGCGGAAAATAAATTTATTTCTTCCTGTTGTTCTTGCATTCGCGATAACTCTTGGGCTGCCGAATTGGTTGTCTTGGAATGAACGGGTAGTCTTGTCAACTGTTTTAGTTATGCTGTGGTGGTGGATATCTGAAGTGATACCCATGGCTGTAACGGCGCTTGTTCCATTGTTGATTTTTCCAATTTCGAATGTCATGAGCATGGAAAAGGTGGTGGTGCCTTATGCCGATAAATTTGTCTTTTTATTTCTAGGTGGATTTCTGTTGGCTTTGGCTATTGAGAAACACGGGTTGCATAAACGGATTGCTTTTCGATTGTTGGATCTAGCGGGTAACGCGAAGGCTCGAATTTTACTTGCCGTCATGTTATCGTCCTACGTTTTAAGTATGTGGATTAGCAATACGGCAACCGCGATGATGCTGATACCCATTGCGGCATCTGTTGCTCATTTGCTTTCAGCCCATCAACACGAGGCGAAGTTTAAGCGCGCGTTGGTCTTGGGAGTCGCTTATGCAGCAAGCATTGGCGGAATGGCAACCTTAATAGGAACTCCTCCGAATGTTGCTGCTGCAGGTATAGTGAAGGAACAGTTTGGTGAAGAGATTTCATTTGTTGAATGGATG
>Ga0208483_1000115_pt1 | contig 17046 bp, 19 predicted proteins | sample LakMenE01Jun11ns_FD_150659 | JGI IMG/M metagenome (GOLD analysis project Ga0208483, IMG submission 150659) | Freshwater microbial communities from Lake Mendota, WI - 01JUN2011 deep hole epilimnion ns (SPAdes) | ecosystem: Environmental > Aquatic > Freshwater > Lake > Epilimnion/Euphotic zone ... | reverse complement strand
GAAGCAGAGGATCGGACTCTTCACCTGCGGGGCGAGCTTGCGCACCGCGAGGTATTCAATGATGCGCTCCTTCACCTTCTCCAGGCCGTAGTGATCGTCGCTCAGCACCGTCGCTGCCTCTGAGATCTCAATGCGGTCCTCTGTTGCCACGTTCCACGGCATGGCGATTAGCCAATCAACATATGTGCGAATCACGCCAACCTCAGGTGAGGCAGACGGAATGCGCGCCAAGCGATCAAGCTCCTTCAGTGCGCGGCTGCGCACCTCATCCGGCATGTCTGCCGCTTCAACCTTCTCGCGCAACTCATTCGTCTCCGCCTGTTGCGGATCGTCCTCACCGAGTTCACGCTGAATCGCCTTGAGCTGCTCGCGCAAGAAGTATTCGCGCTGCGACTTATCCATTTCCGTGCGCACATCAGATTGAATCTTCCCCTTGATTTCAAGGATCTCAATCTGGCGGGCAAGGAATGCGGAGACGTACTTGAGTCGATCAACCACATCAACGATCTCAAGCAACTCTTGTCGCTGCTCAGTTGTCATATCCGGCGTGTACGCCGTCATGTCAGCCAAGAGGCCTGGGTCACTGATGTTCTTCGCAGCTACCGCCGCTTCCGGCGGAACTGGTGCGCCAGAGGTGACATACGTCTCCACCTGCGCCTGGACGCTCTTCATGAGCGCTTCAACCTCTACGCCTTCGGCCTCTTCAACTTCAATGATCTCCACTTCAACCATCAGTGAAGGCCCTGAAGTGTCGAGCGAGTGAACCGCGATGCGCTTCTGGCCCTGCACAACCGCGCGGATCGTTCCGTCGGAGAGATTCACCACTTGTGCAATCTTTGCAAGCGTTCCTACGTCATGAAGCTGCGTGATGTCAGTGATCTCTTCCTGCTCCGCCTCTCGCTGGGTGATCAGTGCGAGCCAACCCTCTCCAGCTGCGGCGGCGCGAATCGCGGCGACGCTCTTATCGCGCCCAACCTTGAGCGGCGCAACCATCTCTGGGAAGATGACGATCTCGCGAAGTGGAACGAGCGGGAATCGACCGAGGCCGCTTGGCACCGGAGTGCCGTCCTCGTCAGCGGCGGCTACCGCCTCATCAATCTCAAGTTCCATCTCTTCACTCATGTCGCCCTCTAGTTCATCGTTGCGTCGCTTGTCGCTCATCGTCGCCCTCCTTCATGTGCTGCGGTTCGCTCTCGTTCGCCTTGCTTGTTCCCTTCTTCGTAGAGTCGTTCAAGGATTCGTTCACCGAGACGCTCCTCCAACTGAAAGAGGAGCTTGATCCCGGCAAGGTTCACGCCAAGATCCTGCGTGAGGTGTCGTATCCAGAGGATTCGGCGGAGATCGTTTTCGGAGAAGAGGCGGATGTTGCTCTCTGTCCGTGAGGGGCAGATCAGCCCAGCCTCTTCGTAGATTCGGAGCGTTCGTGGATGGACGGCCACCAACTGCGCCGCCACGCTGATCACGTAGACGGGGCGCGAGGGATCAATTCCAGCTCCGCTGCTCCTGAACACCTACGTATCCTAGAACCCTACCAATGCCATTGTCAACTACCCTACGTATAGGGTGGCAAGGGTAAATCGCGGCTATTCCACGTCCCGGCGGTAGGGAAGGTCCACGATCACCGTGTTGCGGCGGCCGAGCAGGGTGTCCCTGAGGCGCTTCCCGTTGCCGTTGTGGAGGATTCGATCCCACCAGTGACGCCCCGCGTACTCCGGAATCATCACCACATTGATCGGCATCTCGCCCGAAGCGTGGGGGAGCTCCTCAAGCTCGTCGAGGAAGTGGCAGATCGGTTCAACGATCAGTCGGTACGGCGACTCCACCGTCACCAACCGGACCCCTGGGAAGAGGGCTTCAAAGTGCGCGCGGATCTCGTGCTCTTCTTCCTCACTAAAGACAACGCGCACGGCGATCAGTTCACCCGTCTTCCCCTCGAGGATTCGACCGAGCGTGATAGCGCGCACCGTGGAGCGATTGATCTCACCGAACGGCGCAATGATGCGCCGCGGTCGGTGCGGTGCATCAAAGATGAGCCCAGGCTTGATCGCAAGCTCGCGCTCATGTCGGTTGTATCGCTGGCGCACGGCGGCCATGAAGAGCGCAACGAGCGGTACGAGCACAAAGATGATCCATCCACCGGCGGCAAACTTTGCCACGGAAATGATGACAAGCACGACACCAGTGACGGTAGCGCCGATACCATTGAGGAGCGCCTTACCGCGCCAGCCTTCACCACGAAGCTTCCGCCAATGCACCACCATGCCGGTTTGGCTGATGGTGAAACCGAGGAAGACGCCGATCGCATATGCAGGGATCAACAGTGTGACCAGTGCGTCGGTTGCAATCAAAAAGATGACAGCGCCCCCTGCAATGGTCAGGATTCCGCCCGCGTATGCGAGACGATCACTCCGCTGACCGATTTGGCGGGGGAGGAATCCATCACGCGCCAAGATGCGTGCAAGTTGCGGACCACCGTTGAATCCGGTGTTTGCAGCCAGCAGCAAGATTCCGGTCGTTGCAATCTGGAAGATGGCGTACGGGATTCCGTTCCCAAGCGTGACACGTGCGATCTGCGAGATCAGCGTCTCGCCACCAACCTCCTGTGGAACCTTGCCGAACGCGAAGGCGAGCAGCGACATTCCAAAGAAGATCGTGGCGAGAAGTACCGCCATGATTGCCATCGTGTCTGCGGCATTTTTTGCCTCAGGCTTCTTGAACGCAGCAACACCGTCGGAGATTGCTTCGGTGCCAGTCAGCGCAACAGATCCGTACGCAAAGGCTTTCAAAAGAAGGAATGGGAGGATGAGCTGCATGCCGTCATGCGCCTCAACAACAACACCCTGGCTCCAGTTCACTGCAGGATCGCCGAGCGCGATGCGGATGAGACCAATCCCGATCACCGAGATCGCACCGCCAACGAAGAGGTAGGTAGGAATGGCGAAGAGACGACCGGACTCGCGAAGGCCACGCAGGTTTGCAAGGACCAGGAGGAAGAGGGCACCGAGTGCCATCTCCACGCGCCACGGGAGGAGTTCAGGGAGCGCCGACGTAATGGCCGCTACACCAGCAGCCGTACTTACCGCCGCAGTGAGGACGTAGTCGATCACGAGGCTCGCCGCCGCCACGAGTGACGGCACCGTGCCGAGTGCGCTTGAGGCGACCGCGTATGCGCCGCCCCCCTTCGGGAAGCCGAAGCAGACCTGGCGGTAGCTGATCGCCACGATCCCGAGAAGTAGGCCGACCGCCAGTGCGATCACGGGACCGAAGGCGAGGTAGGAGGCGCCCGCTGAGGCGAGAACAATGAGGATCTCTTCGCTCGCATACGCACTCGAAGAGATTGCATCTGAAGAGAAGACAGGAAGGGCGTACTTCTTCGGCAGCCGCTCCTCTCCCTCCTCTGCGTTTGAGAGGCGCCGCCCGAAGATTGCGGTCTTTGCGGCGAGGGTGGCTCGACCAACGCTGTTTACCGGCTCGCTCCCCGCTTCAGAGGCGACGAGGTGGTCTGGCTCCTCTTCAGTAAACCACTCTTCGTCTTCGTCGAGCGGCGCGGGGTTCTTGCTCTCGTTCGTCATGACGTAGGACCGCCCTCTATAGCTTCAAGGGCCGGCGGTGAGGCCGGTCAGGGGTTCAGAGGGACCAATGCCTCTCTTCGCCGCTCTCAACTCCGATTCTATACCTGCAGCCGTACCTCATCCACTCACGAGGACAAGGAGCGCGCGGTCGAGTCCGTGCTGGCTCACGCGATGCACGCGAATGGCATCAGGCCCAACGAGAGAAGTTGCAGTTGCAAGTTCTTCTCCCCAACCGTCACTTTCCCGTTTCCATGCAACGAGGTGTCCACCGGCGGCGAGGAGTGGTCGCGCGAGTCGCGTAAGTTCTGCCAGAGGCGCAACCGCGCGCGCAACGACCACGTCGTAGCGCGTTGGGTTTGTTGACACGAGCTCCTCTGCTCGTGCCTGAACGACGCGAAGCCGCGGCGCCAGTCCACTCGCCGCAGTCACTGCCTCAAGGAAACGAGCCTTCTTACCTGTCGCTTCAATCAAGTCAAACGTTGCGCGCGGACGCGCATGAAGGAGGCGTGCCGCGAGCGGGATTCCAGGGAATCCGCCACCGCTGCCGAGATCTGCAAACGCGCCGCTATCTGGCACTAGCTGGTCAATCAGCGGCACGGCAACAAGAGCGTCGAGAAGGTGGCGCGACGCTCGCTCGCTCGCGCTCTCAATCCGGGTCAGATTGATGAATGGATTCCACGCATCCAAGAGACGTAGGTGTGCAGTGAGAACGGTGCGCTCGGACCCGCTGAGCGGTGGGAGCGGCGCCGCTTGGAGCAGCGCATCAAGAGCGTCGAGAGTGGCTCGCTCCGTTGCTGGGAGTTCGTCAGGGCTTGTTGGGAGCGGCTGGCGTTCGTTCAACCACGCTTCTCGCTCGGTCGCGCTGGTCGGCCCATGGAGCGGCGCACCACATCAAGGACCTCTTCAACGTACTTGTCTGCCTCACCCTTCTCCACCGCGCTCTTCACGCACCCACGCACGTGGTCTTCCAGGATGAGCAGTCCGAGCGCATCTACTGCCGCGCGAAGCGCAGCGATCTGCTGAAGGATGTCAACGCAGTACTCTTCGCCATCAACCATCCTCCCAATGCCGCGAACCTGGCCTTCAAGCCGACTGAGGCGGTTCATCAGCACCTTGCGGTCTTTGGTGTAACTGTGTCCCGTGTGTTCATCCATACCCTGGGAGAGTATCCGATCTGCCCCGATGCTACGATGCGAAGCCGATGGAGACTGCAGTCGGAGCCCACCCCTTCGCGCATCGGAGTGAGGCGGAGTTTGCCGAAATCCTTGACTTCTACGGGATCCGTTGGGAGTACGAGGCAACCGCATTTCCGCTGACGCATGACACCGATGGGCGTGTCGCCTCGCGGTTCGCGCCAGACTTCTACCTCCCCGACGTAAAACTATGGGTTGAAATCACCACCATTCGGCAGGCACTGATGCGGCAGAAACGCAGAAAGCTGCGGCGCTTCGCCGCCCTCTATCCTGACCTTCGAATCAAGCTCCTCGGCGCGAGCGACATCAAGGCACTGATGTGGAAGTATCAACGCAGCGCGCGTGGGGTTGTTGGGCCCACTGGGTCAACGACACCGCCACGGAGGCGTAGGGAGAGAGTTGGAGAGGCGGCCGCATGAGCAGCGCACGAAGCAACAACCCGCATGATGACATTGAAGAAGTGCTCATTGATGAAGCGGCAATTCAGGCACGCGTACGGGAGCTCGGCGCAGAGATTGCATCGGCGTATAGCGGAGGAGAGCCACTCGTTCTCGTAAGCGTGCTCAAGGGCTCGCTCATCTTTGTGGCAGACCTCATGCGTGCAATCCCAAGCAACGTAGTCATTGATCTGATGGAGGTCTCTTCGTACGGCGGTGGCAACACGGAGTCGAGTGGCACCGTTCGAATCCTGAAAGACCTCTCAGGAACCATTGAGGGGCGAGACGTCCTGATTGTGGAAGACATCATTGATACCGGACTCACCTTGAACTATTTGATGGGCTACCTCGGCGGAAAGAGCCCGCGGTCAATTCGTATTGTGACGCTACTCAATAAGCCGGCGCGTCGCTTGGTTGACTTGAAGGTTGACTGGACCGGGTTTGAGATTCCGGACAAGTTCGTCGTTGGATACGGCCTCGACTTCGGTGAGACGTATAGAAACCTCCGGTACGTTGGCGTGCTGAAGCGCGAGCTCTACGCCTCCGCGCTCGGTGAGTCTTAGTTCAGTGAAGCCGATCGGCCGACTCCAAACAGGGGCGGGAAACCTGCGCAGTCGCAGTAACGGACGGCGCTTGAGCGGCGTTGGCGCCATTCTCGTGGTTCTTGGCGCGCTCCCCTCGTGGTGGACGCTTGGCGGCGGTGGCACCCCCGCCATTACTGGGAACGCGTTTGATTCAATTGGCGTGTTCGCCTTCTTCAGCGCCCTTGCGCTTCTTGCAATCCTCATCGCACCAGATGCGGTGGGGGAGCAGCTTCCAATCGACGCGTGGCCCCTTCATGTTGGGCTGGTCTCTGCCGCAAGCGCTGCCTTCCTCCTCGCCGCAAGCGAGGCGGCCATTCGCGCAACCGGAAGCGAACTATCTCTCGCGGTGGTCTTCGCCCCGCTCCGCGCCCCAGGGCTCTGGGTCACCCTGTTTGGTCTCGGTACATGGATCGCTGGCGTCGCACAGATCGTTGACGCCCGCGACGATCGGTAGCCTCCTTACCCTCGTCTCCCACGAGGGGGTTGAGCACGCGCTGACCGAGTAACTCGCCCCTCTGTTAGGGTGGTTAGGTGCAGCCGTGCGCTCCGACGCGCGGGCAGGTGCCAATCAGGCGCCGCCCCGTCGTAGCAGCGCATGCCACAACATCTACTACGAGACAGATAAAGAGGTACACACACCATGAGTCGTAACGTTGCAGTATTCGTTGACGTCGCAAACGTCTTTTACGCCGCAAAGGCAGCCGGAGTCGACATTGACTACGTCACGCTGCTCAAGACCATCACCGCGAACCGCGATCTGATTCGCGCATACGCGTACACCGGACTTGATCCAGATAATGAGAACCAGAAGGCATTTCACAACTTCCTCGCTCGAAACAACTACAAGGTTGTCAGCAAGGACGTACGAAAGTATGGCGACGGCCGCTTTAAGGCAAACCTTGACATTGAACTCGTGGTTGACCTTGTTCGCCTCGCACCGAAGCTTGATGTTGCCGTTGTCATCTCTGGTGACGGTGACTTTGCGCCCGCGATTCGTGCGGTGCAGGACATGGGCGTTCGCGTTGAAGTCGTGAGCTTCCGCGCCAACACAAGCAGCGATCTTGTGGACGTTGCCGATCAATTCATTGAGATCACATCCATTGCAAAGGTTGAGGCAGGCGGTTCGCGCAGTGGCCGTCGCGTTGCCGTTGACGGCGACGAAGACCTCTCCATGACAGAGGTCCCCGATAAGCAGTCCGAGGCTCCAGCTCGACCACGTCGCACCCCTGAGCCGCGCGAAGAGCGTGGACGTTCGCGTCGAGGTGGTGTTGGGCGATCAGCCCCTGTGCGCGGTCGCACGGGCGCAACGGTGCGTGTTGGCGGCAGCGTCATTGACGCGGATGCCATTGAGACAATGTCACTTGATGACCTTGAGCCGAGCGACCTCAACCGACCAGGCGTTGGTCAAGAGCACGAACACGACACAGGAGACGCACCGCGCCGCCGCCGACGACGTGGCGGACGCGGACGTGGCGGACGCGGACGCGGCGAAGAGTTTACGGATGCACCACGAAGCGGCGCGCCACTCGCTGGCTCCGCATATGACGGACCGATCGAGACGATGTCGCTTGCAGATCTTGACGGCGGCGTCTCTGGCGGCGTGCCGGAGTACATGCGCAACGAACGCCGTGGCTCTGCACAGCCTTCCGGCGCATCGCGACGAGCACTCGGCTCTGGGCCATCACGAATCGCGGACGAGGTTGCTCGATCGCAGCGTGACGGTTCTAGCCGCTCCAACATGTCGGCTGGCATGGAGAGCGAGTCGGTTCCATCCGACGTTGCGGCACTCTTGCGCTCGCAGCTTGAGGCCACTGGTCGCTCCGCTGACAGCGCTCCTGCGTTGAGTGGGAAGGACGCCCCAACAGGTGGGCGCACACGCGCCAAGGCGAAGCCTGCGGCGAAGAAGCCTGCGGCGAAGAAGCCTGCCGTGAAGAAGCCTGCAGCGAAGGTGGCGCTGGTCAAGAAGCCAGCTGCACGACCAAAGAGCAAGAGGTAAGAGGCGAGCCGAATGGCGAAGGCGGTGTCCGCGCCGGCCAGTCAACCTGACGCAGCCACACGCCCGCCTGCACGCTTCGCAACTCGCGGTCACGATGCGGCCGCGTCGCGCGTCGCGCAGCTCTTAACTGGCGTTCCACCACACGCCCTGCTGATCGTGGGGCCACGTGGCGCGGGGGCGGGAACGCTTGCGCGTGACGTTGCGGCAACACTCCTCTGCATAAGCCCGCAGAGCGGCGGCGCGTGTGGGGAGTGCCGCGCATGCAGGCTGGTGGCGGCTGAGAGCCACGCGGACCTCGCACGAATCTCGCCGAGCGGCGCCGCAGATGAGATCGGCATCACGCCAATTCGCGAGCTCGAGGCGAGTCTCGCCCTCCTCCCTGTAGAGGGTGGGCGCCGCGTCGCGCTCATTGAGCGCGCAGATCGGATGAGCGAACCGGCACAGAATGCGCTGCTGAAGACCCTCGAAGAGCCTCCCGCACAAACGCACATCATCCTCGCCGCCGCGGAGGACTCCTCACTCCTGCCAACCATTCGCAGCCGTTGCGCCGTCATCCGCCTCGGCCTCCCAGATTCAGCTGCCGCGAGCGAACTCATCGCCACGCGACTCGGCCTTGACGCCGCGACCGCCACACGACTCCTTCGCATGTCTGGTGGTCGTCCAGGGCCCCTGATTGACGCGGGGGCGAGCGGAGATGCTGCGCGTGCACACGCTGCACTACGACGCCAGATCTTGGATTTTGTTGGCATCGCACCGCACGCGCGGCTTCGCCAACTCCCCACCCTGATCGCCGATGCGAGCGCGATCCTTTCCGTTGCAATCGCGGACGGCGAAGAGGGGGGAGCAGAAGAGGGCGGCGAACCTGAAGGTGCTGATGCTGCACCGGAGAGTGCGGCAACCAGCACAAAGAAGAGTCCAGCAAAACGCGCGGGAGGGAAGCCAACACCAGCGGAGCGACGCGCAAACGCAAAAGCGCTTCTCCACCTTTGGCGCGGCGTCGCGCGCGATCTTGCACTCGTATCCTCCTCAGCGCCGACATCCGTAGCGTTTCCAGAAGATCTCCACGAGCTGACCCCTGTTGCCGCGCGTTGCGCGCAGACCACATGGCGTGACGCGCTCATCAGTTTGGATCGCGCACTCGCGGCACTCCGAAGAAATGGAAACCCTGAGCTACTCCTTGATGCGATCGCGCTTCGCTGGCCACGCGGATGAGCCACCTCGCTCCGCATCAGGAACTCTTCAAACAACTGGTGACGCTTGGCGAGAGCGTGACCGACGCGCTGGACTATACGCAGCTTATTAGTACGAACGGCGAAGGAGAGCTGGAGAAGACGCTCACCGCACTCGGCGAACGTGAACTCTCGCCCGCTGCACATCGGGGCCTTGACGCGCTGCGCGCTGCGGGTGAGCGCGTGGTGACGGCGAACGATCCGCACCGCGCTATTGACTGGATCGCAACCTATCCTCGACTCCTCACCACGCTACTAGTCGCTGCACTGAACCCAAAGGGACTGCCGAGCGATCACAGCGCAAACAGCGCAAGTGGCTCATCAAGTGCTACGCGACTCCCGGGCGGCATTGCATTCACCGATGCACCACCTGACGGACGCGCGGTTGTCTACGCGGGGATTCAATCGGATCCAATCTTGAAGCCGCTCGCGCATGCCCTCGCCGCAGCATCGCCCGCCGATCGACTGATCGCTCGAGCGTTGATGGGGGACCCAGAGCCAGACGTCACAACCGCAGCGGCGTTCGCGGCGCTCCTCCCGTCTCAGCGCGGTCCGAGCGATCCACTCATCGTCGGCGCACTGGCTATCGGCGGGAAGGCGGCGCAATCAAATGCGCAGTATCGCGGCGCAATCGTCGAAGCGACGGCTGCCGAGATCCTGAAGAGGCGTCCCGCACTCGTGCGAGATGCGGAGCGGATGGTGCGTCGTGAGCGCCGCTTCTCTGTTGACGGCGCCTCCGCGGACCCACACCCATTTGACGTGACCGTTGAGGCGGGGCCGATCCCTGAGCTCTGGGACTGCAAGTGGGGGGCGCGGGGTATCGACGACAACCTTCTCGCAGAACTTGAAAGTGCACGGATTCGCGCCGCAGGGGTGGGGGTGCGCATTGCGATCGGCATCGTTGCCTTTGACTCGGCGGCAACGGTTGCGGCGCGCCTCTCAATCGTGCGCGGTCCACGCGAGCAGACGCGCATGATCACCCTAGACACACTAAGCCGCCTGGCGGCGGGGTGAGTGAGGCCCTGATGAGCACGATCACCGAGAGACTTACCCCAGGACTCGCCGCTGACGAAGCGCGCCTCCCCGAAGAGGCTCGCTTCCGTGAAGAGGGGCGAGGTGTCCGTTTTGATGAGTGCGACTCGCGCGGACGGATGCGCTCCGCCGCGCTGCTGCGCCACGCCCAGGATCTCGCCTGGCGCCACAGTGAAGTACTCGAGTACGGACGCGCTTGGTATGAGGCGCGTGGTGTCGGCTGGGTGGTGCGAAGTGTTGACCTGCTCATTGACCAGCCGCCGCATTCAAACGAAGATCTCGCTGGCACTACGGCGTTGGTCGGATTCCGCCACGTCATGGCGCGCCGCCACACGCGCCTCTTTAGCGCTACAGGGCGTGTCATTGCTGACGCTGCCATTGACTGGGTGATGACCGATAAAGACGGGAGACCGGTACGTTTCCCACAAGAATTTGAAAGCTTCGTTCAGCGTGTCAACGCAACGTTCGCACCAAACAAGATCCCTGCAGCCGCACCATCAGGTGTAGCCGTTGACGTCTCCATTCGTCGGGCAGATATCGACCCGCTCGGCCATGTGAACCATGCCGCCTGGCTTGAGATCATTGAAGAGGCCATCGCCCAGGTTGCCCCCACCCATCTTGAAGCGCTGCGGCGTCAGATTCGCATGGAGTATCTTGCGGTCACCACTGACCGCACCGCGCGCGTGCACATCCTTGCAGGTACAGACGACGATCAACTTCGAGTAGACATAACAGACACTCTCGGGAACCCCGTCCTTCGCGCTGAGATGTCGGTGATCGGATCGTGATCAGGCGACTCGCTCCCGTTCTCGCTGCACTCGTCATTGCACTCAGTGCCCCCGCGTCCACTGCTGCTCTTGTTCCAACGGCGCGCATCAGCCTTAGTGCAGCACTTAGTCGACTGAAGGTGCAGTCTGAATACTCGAGTGGATACAGCAGAAGCAAGTTCGGGAGCGATTGGATTGACGCAGATGGGGACGGACTTGATACACGTGCAGAAGTGCTCATTGATGAATCCAAAGTGAGTGTCACGATCTCTAGAGGTATCGTTCGGACCGGAAGGTGGGTCAGCCTGTATGACAATCTGACCTGGACGATCGGCACTGACGTTGACATTGATCACGTTGTTGCGCTCAAAGAAGCCTGGGAGTCTGGTGCGTACAGGTGGAGCGCATCTCGTCGACTCGCGTTCGCAAATGATCTCGGCGTTTCGTGGTCGCTGCGTGCAGTGACGGATAATGTGAATTCTTCAAAAGGAGATCGTGATCCCGCAAGCTGGCTCCCGCCATACCGAGCCTCAACGTGCACCTATCTTGTTGGTTGGGTTGGAGTGAAGTTGCGCTGGGGACTAAGTGTTGATGCGGCGGAGAAGTCAGCAATCAGCAACGCGTGGAGTGCAAGAGGCTGTGCTGATCGGCAAAACCCGCCGCGTGTTGAGGTGAGAATCGCGCCGTAGCGACTAAAGTCCGAGCGTTGGCTTTCCGCCCTCTCCTTCACCTCGTCCTTTTCGTTTCTTCTTCCGCGTCTCGCCCTTCTCTGGTGTGGACTCTGGTCGATCCGGCATCCCAACGTTGTACTTCCTCACAAGCTTTGCGTCTGGCGCTTTGGCGCGCGCCTGCGCAAGCGCAGCGGCCGGGGCGAATTCCGATGAAGTGGGTGGCATCTCTCGTCGTTGCCGCGCCCCAACTGGCGGCGTTCGCCGAACGACCACAACGCCTTGAGAGGCACCGCGGAGTTGGCGCACGCTCTCTTCTGGTTGCGCACGGTATGCGGCCGCCCATACGAGGGCAACGGCGGCGGGGACCAGGAGGAGGCGCTCATCCGTACCTGTGAAGCCGAGCGCCAAAGCGATCACGGTCACGGCAACAGCGAGGAGGAGGAGTGGCCGCTTGAGCGGCGGGATGCTCTGGTACTGCGGGTCGGCCATGTGCGGATTCTAGGGGGTGCACGCGGCGTATCGCGTATAGAGCTGGTGCGCCCGACAGGATTTGAACCTGCGACCTTCTCCTTCGGAGGGAGACACTCTAATCCCCTGAGCTACGGGCGCGAGGGGGGAAGGATAGCGGGGAGAGGAAGTGCCGGGAAAATAGATCAGGTGACCCCCCGTGAAGGGAGCCACCTGAAGCCGATCCGCTTTTAGAACGAACAAGTCAGTCCCGCAGCTACGCTCGAAGAGCATCTATCACGTCGCCTAAAGCGACTACCCTAACCCACCTACCCATGGCCTTCGAACAAGAACAGCTACGCATAGGATAGCGCGCGTGAGGGCCGATTCCAACCCCCTATTTTTCTCGTCCGCGCCTCTATGTGCGCCTATCTGCGCACCGAACCCCGCAGTTAGCGGATGCTCACCGAGGTCATTGTTACAGGCTCAACCGGGCGATCCCCAGGGCCGCACGGGGCGGCGGCAATCGCGTCGACCACGTTCAGGCCCGCGACCACCTGTCCGAAGATTGTGTAGTTCGGTGGGAGCTGTGGCAGGTCTGCAAGGCAGATAAAGAACTGGCTCCCGTTGGTGTTCGGGCCAGCGTTCGCCATTGCGACCGTGCCGCGCGCGTAGCCCATGGTGACGGGCTCATCCTCAAACTTGTAGCCGGGACCACCCGTCCCCGTGCCTGTCGGGTCACCCCCCTGGATCACGAATCCTGGCACCACGCGATGGAAGATGACGTTGCTGTAGAAGCCCTTGTTGGCGAGCGTCACAAAATTCTCGACCGTCTTCGGAGCTGCGTCGTCAAGGAGTTCAAACTCAATGCTGCCGAGGGTGGTCTCGATGACTGCGGTGGCCATTCGTCCTCACTTCCGCGGCAGTGCCGCCTCTGTCGGCTCACTGCCGACGCGTCCGTGGAGTCTACCCGTCTCGCCGCTATGGCGCGGGGCTGCTCACCGTGGTGCTCAAGATGGTGACCGGGACAACCGGGCGGTCCTCCTGGTCCCGTTCTACCGCGGCGATCGCGTCGACGACATCAAGACCCGCGGTCACCTCGCCGAGAATCGCATAGGTTCGGACGCTCTCAAGTGGGCCGGCGGCGCCATCATCCAAGACGATGAAGAACTGGCTCCCCTGCGAATTAGGTGCTGCGCTGCGGGCCATGGCGAGGACGCCGCGTCGATAATCGCCGACCACCGGCTCGTCTTGGATCTTGTATCCGGGATCACCCATCCCCGTCCCTGTTGGATCACCGCCCTGAATCACGAACGGCGTTCCGTCCTGCATGTAGGCAATGCGATGGAAGATGACGTTGTTGTAGAAGCCGCACTCGGCGAGTGCGACGAAGTTTCCGACTGCAATGGGCGAAAGGTCAGCTTCAAGAAGGAGCGTGATCTCACCGAGTGAGGTGGTCATCACGATCTCACGCTGCTCACCCGCGCCGAGTGCGGCGGGTTGAGCAGTGGGGCATCCGGCAACGCCTGACGCCGTCGGGCTCTCAGCGCCGCTATCCGTGCAGGCAGCAACAAGGAGTAGCGCTGCAACCGTTGTGCCGAGGGTGCGTCGAGAAATCTTCATGAGGACATTCTACGCGAACTCTCTATCTACGCGAACGTTCTATCCCGCTTGGTTGGCGATCGCTTGCGCCTCTTCAAAATCGATCGCGCCTGAGAGGAGTGCTTCGCCAAGGATCAGCGCGCTCACCCCCGCATCACGGAGACGACGCACGCCGTCAAGATCGGTGACACCGCCGGCAACACTCACCTCAATGGATGGGTATCGCTGACCGATCTCGCTGAGGCGGCTGAGTTCACTCGTGCCACCGCCGTGGCTCATCACCACGCGGCTGATTCCTGCCGCAACGAGCTGCTGCAGCAGGTCGTCGAGTGACGGCTGCACCGCGCGCTTCCATGGAAATTGCGAGAGTCGCTCCGGACGTGGGTCAAGACCAACGGCGAGCCACGCGCCTGCTGCGCGCGCACACGCAACGAGGAGCTCAGGCTCATCAAGAAGGGAGGTGCCAACAACGACGCGTGTAGCGCCAGTCGCGAAGACGATCTGGATCGCTTCGGGAGAGTCCACGCCACCCGCAACTTGAAGTGGTGTGGCAACGAGCCCCGCAACTGCGCCGATCGCCGCAAGGTTCTGTGGCGCGCCGGCTCGTGCGCCGTCGAAGTCCACAAGGTGAATCAGCGTGGCGCCGTGATCCACAAAGTGACGTGCGATCCGCGCCGGCTGATCCGTTGGTGCGCCAACGCCAGTGGATGCACCAGGCCAAAAGACAATTCGAGAGCGACCCTTCTCGAGATCAATAGAGGGGACGATGCGCATCAGAACGCCTCGGCGTGAGTTACGCGGATGCTGCGAGTGCGTCTGCGGATGCGCGAATCACTTTCTGAATTTCTTCGCTGCCAATGCCATAGTGCGTCACGGCACGAACCTGTCCATGTGTGTACGCAATCATCAGCACACCGCGCTTCTCAAGCTCGTCAAGGAACTTTTCGCGACGCGCTGCGCCACCCTCAACCTTAAAGAGGACAAAGTTTGTCACCACGCGAGTAGGATCAAGGCGGTCACCAACAGGCTGCGCATTGTGCCCTGGCGAGATCACACCCTTCATTCCAGTAAGTGCTTCCGCGAGGATTCGTGCGTTGGCATGATCTTCAGCGAGTCGTTGAATCGTCCCCTCTGGGCCATCTGAAAGCGCAACGAGGCCCGCCGCCGCAACGATGCCAACCTGGCGCATGCCACCGCCAAGCAGTTTGCGTGCGCGTCGCGCCCTAAAAATAAAATCTTTCTTTCCAACAACAACGCTGCCGATCGGCGTGGCCAGCCCCTTGCTCAGGCAGAAGGTTGCGCTCTCTGCGTCCTTCACTAAATCTCGAGCGCTGACACCGAGCCCAACGACGGCATTGAAGAGTCGCGCGCCGTCCACATGAATAGGAATCCCCGAAGGCTTGAGCGCTCCGCGGAGCTCCTTCATGTACGCGGGCGTGATTGGTCGGCTGAAGGTGTGCGCGTGGCAGTTCTCCACCACCACCAGGCTTGTGATGGCCGAGTGTGGATCTGAGGCATCCTGGATCGCCTCAATCACGTCGTTAACAGGCATCTCGCCGTCCGGATTTTCGCGAACGGTTCGAAGTCCCGCGCCCGCAACAACGGCGTAGTTTGCCGCCTCATCGTTCGGGATGTGCCCCTCGGCGGGGGTGATGATCTCTCCGCCACGCGGGACGTGCGCCATCACGCTTACAAGGTTCCCCATCGTCCCAGAGGCCACAAAGAGACCCGCCTCCTTGCCGAGCAGGTCCGCGGCGCGCTCTTCAAGTTCAGCGACGGTGGGGTCGTCCTCAAAGACGTCATCGCCCACCTCAGCGCTCGCCATTGCGCGGCGCATCTCAGGGGTAGGGTGGGTCACGGTGTCTGAGCGTAGGTCGATGCGGCCTGAGCCTCCCGCTCGTTTTGCCGCGTCAGCTCCATATCCCATAGTCGGATCCTACCCCCTCTGGTAGGCTTCGCAGTCCTGTCGCGGACCCGTGGTGTAGCGGCCCAACATGCCAGCCTGTCACGCTGGAGATCGCCGGTTCGAATCCGGTCGGGTCCGCCAGGAGACTCTTTCTTCGTCGGCTACGATTCCTCTATGCCACGAGAGATCCCTGTCAGCGACGGCTTCCCCCCAAGCGAGCGCACGCGCGTCCGTCGCCTACCCGAGCGCGGCCTATACGAACGGAACGAGATCTATCCGGTCATTGACGCGGCACTCACCTGCACCGTGGCCTACCTCCTCGATGGGCGTCCGATGGCCACCCCAACGGCCCACTGGCGCGACGGGGATTACCTCTACTGGCACGGCTCTGCAGCGAGCCGCTTCCTCAAGCGTGTCGTTGGTACTGAGGTCTGCGTCTCCATTCACCTGACAGACGGGATTGTCCTCGCGCGCAGTGGCTTCGATAGCTCCATGAACTATCGCTCCGCAACACTCTTTGGAATTTGTGAAGAGATCACTGGCGCGGAGAAGGTGGCACAACTTGACGTATTCGTAGAAAAACTTGTCCCTGGACGCTCAAAGGAACTGCGCGCTTCACACGACAAAGAGTTGAAGGCGACCACGATGCTCGGCATGAAGATTAGCGAGGCATCTGGAAAGATTCGCGACGGTGGTGTTGACGACAACGAAGAAGACGCAGGTGAGAAGATCTGGGCTGGCGTGCTGGAGTTGGAGTCGCGCTTCACCAAGTTGATCCCTGATAGCGACACGCCAGTGATTGCGATGCCATCGCAGGCCCTAGAGCAGATGATCGGAAAGAAGATCTAATGAAGATTCGACTAACTGCTAAAAGGATTGACCAGGCAGCGCTACTCGCGCTCATAGCACTTGTCATCAGCTACTCGTACGCTGCAGGCGCTGAAACCGCGCCGTCATCAGGGGCGGCGTGGTTTGTAGTTTCGCTAATACTGCTTCTTGCAAACACACTGCGTCTCGCGGTTGGCGCACGCCCATCTGAGTCTGGCGTTGTGGTCGGTGCTTCGGCACTGATCCTTGCCCTTTTGCGCATCACGGGCGCTGTGCAAGAGGTGACGCTTATGGTTGCTTCAGCAACAATAGTCGCCCCGCTGCTCCTCCTCTGGTTACTTCGCGGTGCGACGAAGGTACTTACCCGTGTCCGGTAGCACAAAAGCCGCTATGCTTCCGCGATGCAAGGAGCCAAAGTAATGAGTAGCCGTCATATCCTTGTCACTGGCGGATGCGGGTTCATTGGTAGCACGCTCGTGCGCCTGCTCATTGCACGTGGCGACAAGGTAACCGTTCTCGACGCGTTGACCTACTCAGGGAAAGTTGAGAACCTTGGTGCACTTACGGCAGACCCAGATCTAGAGATTGTGGTCGGAGATATTGCCGATGCCAATCTGGTGCAAGCAGTCTTTCGCAGCCATCAGTTCACCGCAGTGATGAATCTTGCCGCTGAAACCCATGTTGATCGCTCAATCAGCGATGCAAGCCCCTTTATCACCACAAACGTGCTGGGCACTCAGCAACTCCTAACCGAGGCGCGGCAGTACTGGCAGACCTTGAGC
>Ga0208483_1000114_pt1 | contig 17101 bp, 14 predicted proteins | sample LakMenE01Jun11ns_FD_150659 | JGI IMG/M metagenome (GOLD analysis project Ga0208483, IMG submission 150659) | Freshwater microbial communities from Lake Mendota, WI - 01JUN2011 deep hole epilimnion ns (SPAdes) | ecosystem: Environmental > Aquatic > Freshwater > Lake > Epilimnion/Euphotic zone ... | reverse complement strand
AAAAGGCAATTGGACTGGGTTACGTCCCAACAGAAATGTCTGCGCTAGGAACAGAAGTATTTATTCTCGTTCGCGGGAAATCGTTGAAAGCAGTTGTGGTTTCACTTCCTTTCTACAAGAAATAATCCTTATTTTTCTATATCTGGAATTCCTGCCTCGGCGGGAATTTTAGTTTTAGCTTTTTTCTTTTTCCAAATGAAAAAGAATATGCCACTCAAAACGAGAATAAAACCAACTACCACCCAAAGAACTGCACTGCTTAAATTACGGAGGACAGAGAATCCGGCCGTTTCAACATTATCTACTTTAAATTCAAGTTCTTTTAGTTCATCAACTTTGATGTGATTGACTTCTAGGGAATCGGCCTTCTTCTCAACAATATAAGAACCGTGATCAATCAAATGCTTGTCATCGATTAACGCAAAGAGCGAGTCTACGCATGCCCCGGAACCATCGAGCAAACAGATTTTGACATCATTTTTAAAAGTCTGTTCGGTCATAAATGGAATGACATCAAGATTTGTCTGTCCTGTCAAATTTTTGAACAACTCAACGTTATTCGCAAAAACTTTTACTTCCCCCGATTTTATCTCATTTTCACTCATTTGAATGGTTGCTCCACTTTCATCTTCACAGAGTTTAAATCCATTCAAGTTGACACTCTCGTCTGAAACATTCTCCAGCGTGGTGAAAATTAGTGGATCCTTCCAATTATTGTTTATGTAATATTTCTTCAGCATTAATTTTCCTGATAATTCAGATTTGCCGACGTGCTTGTAGTTTGCTGTTAACTTCAAATTTTCAGTAGGAGTAATAATTCTGTTCGAATTTGACTCTCCATCACTCCAGTTCACAAATTGATACAAATGGTTTGAAGATTCGGCATTCACCTCAATGGGTAATTCAGGAAAAAACTTTCCCTTAATAGTTGAAACAATTACATCCGAATTATTCATTCGCAAAGATTCCATTGCGTTGGTATTTTGTAAAAGCTCAACATTTACAGCATCTGCATTCAATCCGAAAGTCTTTTTTAGGTGTATGTAGGCAGATTCTGGGCGCTTAATAAAAAATGATTTCAACGCATTTAATTTAGAGATCCATTTCACTCTTGTCTCTCCGTAAAGCTGGTCCCTTCTCATAAAATGTCTTTCCATTTCACTGTCTATGACAGCTGCGTTTCGATCTATTTTAGCGGCGAAATTTGCAGTGGTTAATTTAGTCGCTAACAAATAAGTGTACTGCTTTACAAATTGATTCTTCAATTCTTTATTACCCAAAACTGTATGCAAAAGTGTGGTAGCATATGGCGGGTTGTACCAATATTCTGAAACAGGAAAAGTTCTGTCTTGAATGAAATTCCTTTCGAGAAAATCCATACTGCAACTTAGATCTGTGTCGTACAAAACCCACTTCCACTTTCCTTTGTTATGCTTGAAAAACCGAATATTCCCTCTGTAGTCAACGTTGCTAATAAACGTTTGAATAATGTGAAAATTGAAGAACTCTTCAATATCTAGACTGTCAGAAAGTTTCTGTTTGAAATCCGATGACTGCGACCAATTGCGAACGTCATCATTAAACTTCATATATCTATCATTTGAAGAACCACTGCCTTGAATTTCGACAAACTCATTTGATTTCCAATTGTATCGCTCTTTAAAATAATCCTCGTTAACCTTTTCGCGAAGGTTATGAATACCCCAATATGTTCCATTTACGTAAATAACTGCCGCACGCGAAGCTTTTGTATTCACATTTATATCATCAGCTACTTGGCTAATTGACATGTCTTTTAAACGTGTTTTACTTTGATCGTTTCCTGAAGTCCTTAACACTACATGCTGAAACTCACGAAAAGGCAAATTCTCGAATAGTTTGACTTTTATTTTGCTTCGACCGTGTTTTTCTTTCCTAGCAGATAATTGCAACGATTTCTCTTTATGACCAAGGGTCATTCCTCCGTAGGTCTTTATATCAAGCTCTAGCTCATCTTTTAACTCACCGTTGAAAAAGAATTGAGCATAACCCGTGATGGGTTCCTTCTCCCACGCTTTTCCAATTACCTGCACTCTGCCGTCTTCTCCACCTTGTGATGTTCCGACATAGATGCCATTTGGAGGGAAAAATTCAGAACCTTTCACCACCAGAGAAACAACAGGTAAATCATGATGAACATTTACGATATAACTTCCAACGAAGTAATGCGCCGTGTCGTTTACACTCTTTTTAATTTTTACAACGCTGGGCTTTGAAATGGTAAACTTTTGTTGGACATGGATGACACCATCTTCATTAATAAGCTCTATATAAAGCTCATTTGCATTTTTAATTTCAAGATTAATTGAATTATCATAAAGACCTGGCTGATGACTTAGTTCTATTCCTTCAAGAACAGAAAGACTGTTGTAGGTATACAGAATAGACTCCTTTTCAGTTTTTTTTGAGGCAATTAAACCGAAAATAATAGCGGCTAAAGAAACTAGAAGAAGATTTTTTTTCAAAATAATTTACTTAAGGTATATGCAAATATACCATTATAGTAAAGCCTTCGGAAATAAAGCGTTTAAATAATTTAGATTCTAGATTCCCAACTTACTCTTTAAATCTTCTTTCGAAATAAATCCAACATTACCGAATTTCAATTCTCCATTTGAATAATATTTCAAAGTTGGAAGGGCATCTACGCCTAATTCTGTTGCGATACCCGGATTTTGATCCACATCTATGGTTAGAATTTTCAAAGATGGATTTTCTTTCGCCAATTCTTCCAAAAATGGCTTCATTTTTCTGCAAGGTGCGCACCACTCTGCAGAAAAATCCACCAGTACATTTCCAACCGAAACAAGAGCCTTGTATTCATCGGAACTCATTCCGCCGGAAGCACTCACCTTTCCTGAAACAACAGGCAAGCCAGCAGATTTCCATTTTAACATTCCACCTTGTAGTTCATACACCTCTTTGTACCCTTGCTTGCGCATAGCAGCAGCCGCACTCGAGCTTCTTCCACCGCTTAAACAATAAACGAAGATGGGAGCATTCTTATCAATAGCATCAATTCTACGCTGAAAATCATTGCTGTTCCAATCGGCTAACAAAGCCCCTTCAATATACTCCTTTGAAAATTCTTCCGGAGTACGAACGTCAAGCAAAACCGCATTGGGAGTAGATTTCAACTTTTCAGAAAATGTCTTAGCATCGAGCACTTGATTACCACCGTTCGATGTGCAAGCGCTAAAAAAGAGCGCCATAAAAAGGAATAAGCTTGAATATTTCATGTCGCGAAGATAAGAAGTCCAATTCTTCCATTGTGTGATAGGAATTACAAAGGCCGTTCCTATTACATTTGTAGTATGAAGTTTTATTCCATCTTAACGGCCTTACTTATTTCTGCCGCGACTAGTTTTGGTCAGTGTGTAGTTATAAATGAAGTTATGGTTAACGCTGCTGGCGCCTGCGACGGAAGCTGCACACCGAATACAGGAGAGTGGATTGAATTGTATAACACTTGTCCGTTCCCTTGGAACATTGAATGCTACATTTTGTCAGACGGAGATTTTTCCATAACCCTTCCCGCAGGTACGACTATTCCTGGAAATGGATTTATTGTCATTGGATCTTCCAACTCAGGAGTTCCTGTAGATGTTAACATTGGCACATGTGGCTGCACAACAGGCCCCACAGCACAAGTTGGAATTCTCACCAATAGCGCTGAACAACTTTTGTTGTTTGACAATGTAGGAACCATTATAGACGGTATTGTTTGGGGGGGTGGACAGTGGAGTCAGCAAACCTCTTTCACAACGAATTCTTTTGGCATATGTCCGCAATTCACTGTGCCAATACTTTCTGTTTTCACTCAAATACAAACGGTTCCTGGACAAGCAAATAACGATGGTCTTACTGTTTTTCGAAGTTGCGACGGCGTGAACCCATGGGTGTCAGGAACTTTGCCTCCCTCTCCGGGTGCAACGAACAATTCTGATGTTCCGGTAACTGCTAGTTTCAGTCTTTCTGAAAACAGCGTTTGCGAAGGCGATTGCGTTCAGGTAACAAATACTTCTGCAGGAAATCCTGGGTTGTGGACGTGGTTGGTTAACGGAGTTGAGGATCTAGCGTTAGACAGCATAGCACCAACCATTTGTTTCAGCGCACCTGGAATTTATACGTATTCACTCATCGCAAGCAATGGATGTTCAGCAGATACATTAATAGACGGAGCAACGGTGAATGTCATTCCGTTAAGCACCTTAAATGTTACTCCAGATTTAGATGCTGTCATTTGTGACAACGCTCCAACTACCTTCTCAACCACCAGTATTTGCAGCACTTACCAATGGCAAATGAATGGGGTTGATCTTGCAGGAGAAATATCTGATTCATATACAGCCAATGCTGATGGCGTTTATTCGCTCACTTGTCCAAACGACATTTGTATAGCACCGAGTGCGCCGGTTCAACTCGACTATCAGAATTTTCAAACATCGCTCTCCCCTGCTTCAACGGTATTATGTATTGGAGAAAGTCAGCAACTGACCCTAAATGTTGTGAGCGATGGTCCGGCTGTGAACAACGAATGGACGTTAAATGGAAATCCTTTGACTTCAGGATTTACCTCGTTTCTTGGTGTGGAAATGGGTATTTATGAGGTCACAAGTACCAATCCAGGTGGATGTGCTTTTACCTCAATCGCACAACTATTCAGCGCAAATAACAATCCGATTATTACTATCCAAAACCAAACTCAGTCGGGCTGTTGGGACGGACCAACTATCTTGGGAATTGACCCAACTTATTCGAACATTTTTTGGTACGATGGCTCTACCGATTTCAGTATTGAATTGCTTTCCAATGCAACTGTGAGTGTTGCTGCGCTTGATCCGAACGGATGCGACGCTTCGGGGACCTACACTCTCGATCTTCCGGAATGCGCAAATCTCTTGGTCCCAAATATCTTCAGTCCAACCAACGACAGTTTCAACGAAACGTTTCACTTGGTATTTTCTGGTGATGGAAGTACGACTGCTGTAACGAATTACTCTATTCAGATTTTCAATCGTTGGGGAACGTTGGTGTTTGAATCGACAGATCCCGATAATAATTGGAACGGAACTATTAACGGAAACGAGGCTTCAACAGGAGTTTACTATTTTATCGTAAATGCGGAATACTCCAATGGCGAATCTATTCTAGCTCCGAACCAGCGCAGCGGTTGGTTTCAGTTGGTTCGTTAGAATCTTAAACTTGCGCCCATGCGCACGCCGAAATAATTGTAATACACACCGTCTTGAACAACAGCCCCAGAAGCTGAAAGTCTTCCGTAGTAGCGCATGTAGCTATGAGCCAATAGCGCATGAATTTTAATCTGATTGTTCAACTTCAGAGACACTCCCACTCCGTCGTTCAAGTCGATTGACCCTACACTTCCTTTGTGGTAAGCGATTCCGGTAGACACCATAACAAGCGGACTTATCTTTTTTGTGGGCATTAAGCGAGCGCGAAGATCTAACATGAACGGAACAGAAAAACCAATATCGTCTGAATAACCCATTGCACCTATGCCAATTCCTGCGAACGCCCAATTCTTGTATCCGACGCCATTAGCTGTGTATACTCCTCCGAATGATGTTGTATTCGGAAACGTTTGTTTGTCGTACCCATAAATTCCACCCCATGGATCATACAAAGGAATATCAATAGTGAATCCACCTACCTTTCCAACGCCCAGACCAACAACCCCCTCATTCACCGATTCGAAATAGAAATCTCCAAATGCTTTTTTTTCTTTTGACACCGGCATTGTATTGATATCGTTGGCCTTTAGCTCAGCCGGTTTTGAAGTGTTTTTATTATTAGCATCAAGCACAATGTAATCAATGTCGTTGAAAGGGATGTCAACAACAGCGTTAACCGAAATCTCAATGGTGAATGACTCTTGGGGCTTGTAACCCACAATGCGTGCGGTGAGGACGTCGCCGTTTTTTAGATAGATTTTAGATTTGCTCGCCTCTTGCGAAAAGGCAAACAATGTAGAAATCGAAAGTGTGAGGAGGAGGAGAAATTTTTTCATTCCGTAAAAATAAGATTATTTTCGGATTTGTGAAATATGCAAAAATTCAATCAAAAGTTTTGACCTATCAAATATGTATCTGAAATTGAGACATCATGATCCATATAGAAAAACGTTGAATCCATCCATTATTTATAATATCTCTTGAAAAATGATCTTAAAATTAAATCTTAATAAGTCACAACTAAATCAGAAATTTCCGATAAATTTATTTGAGCCGAGATACTTGGATAAAGGCAATCCGCATCAAAGTCGCTCAATGATTCATCATCGAGAGTAAATGAAAAATACATATAATTCTCATCAATGCTTATTTCGACTTCGTTTATACCAAGAGGGTAAAACTCATCAAAACACTTTGGATCATTTTTCTTTTGCGTTAAAAAATCTATTTCCAATTTGGAATTCACCATTTCCATAACCCTCTGAACATTCTCTCCAAATAATTTATTATTCTTAACTTGTTTTAATTCCTCTTCTTTGAATACGTATAACTCCGTGAAAATTATGGGCCTAGCAATACCAGGAGTTATTGTTTTAAAAATATAACTTTTGTATTTCCAAGTATCAATTTGATCATCACCCATTGCTCCAGAATCTTCATATGTTGTGCCCATAAATACTGGTAATTGAGTCTCGTCTTTAAACTCCAAATAATTAATCGTAAAAACACCATTTCGGAATTCATTTACAGAAACTACAAACTCTTGGAAAGTTTCCCAATTTGCATTGCTATTGTCATAAAGTGTTTTTTCCTTATCAGCGTCCTTAACTCTTAATCCTGGCGCCACGATAAACCTGATATCCGGGCGGTTCATAACATTAGAATGCTCATCTTTAATTCCTAAATAGATTGACTCAGAATCTTTAGTAAGTCTTAATTCCAAATTAAGCGTTTCGCCTGGCTTCAAGGGATACCATCCGATAGAAACAAATCCTTTATAATCGGAATCCCCATCTTGATTCCACGCCTTTGCAATCCATAACGATTTACCTGTCGAGTTTAAAAAGTTAATCTGACCAAAAACTAGAGTATTAAAGAGTAAGAGAAAGAATGTTGATGATATTTTCATTTAAACTGTTTTTAAGACATTTATACGTAAATGCAAATTAACTTAATTTCAACTACAAGTTAGTAAATTTAATATTAAACATTATCAAGCGTCGTTTTGGCCTAAACAAAAGACGCTCGGAAACCTCTCGCGATAGCGCAAAAAACAACTTTTCAGCACTTACTTTTCGATGAAAAAACGGCTTTAAGCAAAGAAAAAGCCCCGAAACAATCGGGGCTTTAATGGTGGCGGAGAGCTAGGGATTCGAACCCCAGGACCTGTTACAGTCAACAGTTTTCAAGACTGCCGCAATCGACCACTCTGCCAGCTCTCCGCGGCAAAGATAATATCTTTTTCGAATCACAAAAGAGTTTTCTTAAATTCGTTGCAATGAATCTCGCATCTATCTCAAAATCAATAGCGCTCTGCTGCATTTTTTTTGCAGCAACCCATTTCTGTGCCGCTCAGCATTATGTTATCCTTCAAAGTGGTGATTCCATCTCGGGAATTCGATTGACGTACGATTCGCCCATAGCGCAGAATGCGTATTTCACGCTTGATCAGAATAGATGGAAGGCCAATGAAATTGCTCGTTTTAGTAACAACAACGGGACATTCGCGAACCTCTCGCCCATTCATGGGTTAGATACGGAGCGCTATGCCGTTCGGATTAAAAAAGGAAGAGTAGCCAATGCGTTCGAAGAAATTCCGTTCGGAGTGTATTGCGACGATACCTTGCGCGTTTATCCGGGCATGAAAAAAATCAACAAACTGCTCGCCTCTGGAAAAGATCTCGACTATTACAATATGGGTAACGGTCCCGTGTATGCCGCAAACTATAAAAACATGATGCGTGACTTCAGTGCGAATAATGAATCTACTTATTACATTCAACACCATCGGAAACTCAAGCGCACTCAGATTGCCTTACTAACAGCAGGAATTGGCATTATGTCCTATGAATTTTTTCGTCAAGACAATTTCGAATTCACTCCCATCTTCGCTCTCGGAACCATTATCTCGCTTTCCCCCTTGTTAGTTCAAACCCCGAAGAAAGACGACCTTTGGATTGCCTTCGATGAATACAATAAACCGAAGGTTGGAACGGAGTAATTAGAAAATCGAAGATTTTATTCCTACTTCGTAATTGGAACTTCGTAAATCCTATTTCATAATTCCTACTGCGTAATTAAAATCGTCGAAGACATTCGTGCAAGCGTATTCCTCAAAGGCATTCTCTGAAAATAATCTTTATTTTTGCTTCGTAGCCGGAGAATCAGAAATTTTACTTCGCTCTACCATCTCCGCAAAAACAAATACGGCCTCTTCCCCACTTTCTATCAATTGATTAAATGACCAATGAATGTCGTTTGCATATCTATCGAGCCCATACAAGCGATCTTGGAAAAGATGAATGTTGACATCGCAATAATCCAAAGGGATTGTACTGAACAAAATTAACTCTTTGTTTTCCATATTCACCCGCAAAGTTGCATCATTCATCCTGTCGTTAAACATCTGAGACAAGTGACAAATTCTGTCGTAATCTTCCGGAATCAAGACCAAGGGAAAAGAAACATAAAAAGACAAATCCGTTTTAGATGAAAAATGAATATAATTCGAGTAGAATCCGCCTTCATTGTTTGAAATCCTAAACTCAATATCGTTGTTGGGGCGAATTAAACTGTAACGGATATTCAAACTGTCTAATAAAGTAACAATCGACTTTCGAACCCTGCTCTCTGCTTTTCCTGGCGTACAAAATCGCCATATGCGCTTCATAAATTTCATTAGTTTCTTCATACGTTCTTTTTTTGGTTTTGGGACTTTCATGTCGCCGAATCTAACATCTCGGATACGATCGTGATAACGCGCTGCAATGAGCGCGAAAACAACCAAGATTTTGATAGCGACAACTATTTCCATATTAATATTTAATTTATTTAAAAATCAAGTCAGAGTAAAATCTGTGTCCTAACTCATCGAGATAAGTCAATGTAAAGGGCGTCTTCACGAGCGATTTCATTCGCGACAAAGAATCTAAAAGTTGCTTTTCCAATTCAACATCTGTTACTCCACTAAAATTCATACCACCTTCCCTTGTTATTGACTTGTGAATATTCTTCTTCCATTTACGAAACAATGTGCTGCGCTCTTTATCCAAATCAATTGTACTAAAATCCATCTCACCATGTTCATATTTATAGAGACTGTGCTCCATTTCTCCTTCTGATCTCTCCATCATATGTCCGTAAAAAGTGCCTCCTCCAGACAATTCATGTGATATAAAATTCAACAATCGCAAAGCCTCTTGTGTGTCGTTTCGAATAGGCTTCATCTCCTTTCCGCTTTTTCTCCTGAGTACTTTGGCGTAAAGCTTAAAGTAATTATCTATACAGCTCTCGCACCCTCCACCCACAAAATATCCCGACCTGCATTTGTCGTAAGCCTCATAAGGACTCAACGGTACTTTGCGGAACAATTCGGGACAGGAATCTCTTACCATTTTCCAGTAAGTAACTGAGTCAATGGGAGCAGGAATGTTCTCCGATTGTCTAATTGTATCTCTTGGAACAATATTGGTCGTTGAAGAAGACTCCTTTTGCGGACTCATTGCCCGTAACTTCGAAGTTGATTCTTCAATAGTCGGTGTGTTGGAACAACCCGAAACAAAGAGACCAAAGAAGATAAGCATAATTTTATTAGAGGTATTCATAATGTGTATGTAGATGCAAATTTCAATCGACTCCTTGCCCTATTCAATTTTCAACAACCTTGTTTTATTCGATTAAGAAACCAATCTAAAACAAAAGAACAATTAGAAGATGCAGATATTCTGCACACTTCAAAAAGTGAATAATTAAAAGTTGAACAAAACTAAAGGAGGCAAATCTTTCGAAAAAGATTGTCATCACCAAAAGAAGTTTTCAGCATATAACCCGACATGTAAATTCATGCCGAAAAATATTTCGTTAGGTCTGTTATTTGTTCAATTCACTCTACACCGCCTTTCATTCTTGAAATAATTATATTTATTCACATCCACTTTCCGGAAATAAATGTGTGTGTTCATAAAATTTCACCTTAATAAATTTTAATTCCTATGCATTTCAAATGCATTTTTTCATTCTAAATTCGACTCCCCATAATATTTAATTTAACAGGTGCCAATCACTTTCGTCAAAGACATTCGTTGCTCCGTAACATTCGTCAAAGACATTCGTGCAAAGCACATTCTTTACAAAGTAAAAGATGCAACTCACTCTCTTCACCATTGAACCAAAAGAAAAAGATCCAATGACCCAACGAGATGCGTTCGTGCATTTCTTTAAGCGCATGGATCTTGAAATGATTGACCTCATTCTGGAAAGAGAGACCTATATGGAAATTTCGAAGGCGAAGTTCATTGCTAGACTTGAACGAGCCTTTGACATGCTCAAGGGCTTCTCAGATTTGCATCTCAAAGAAAATCACGGAACATGCCTTGGCAAAGGCTGCGATCATTTTCTTGACCGCGCCATTGAGTTTGTTGGAAACAGATCGGGTTACCGCCTGTCTCTTGTCCTAGTGGTGAAGGATGGAAAGATTGAAGACATTTCAGAATGCGCGAAATTTCGCGCGAACACCATTAACACCTCTGAGCGGAAGATGATTGTGTTGAGTTTGATGAAGGACTGAGAACTTCGTTTTTGGAAAACCTACGGTTTTATTCATACTTCGTAATTAGAAAATCGAAGATTTTATGCCTACTTCGTAATTTGAACTAAGTTGTTAAATAAACGTCGAAGACTGTCGCCCGAAGGGCATTCGTTGAAAACATTCGTTGCAACGCAACATTCGCCTCCAGCATTCTAAATAAAAAATATTTGCACAGCAAATAATTTTTTATTTATGTTTGCATCGTATTTCGAACCTTAAATGGTACCAACCGAGTGAAGACACCACGGTGGTAAAACAATACGGGCCTTAAGCCAAAAACAAACGTATAAATCCTTTTTTAGATCGAAGTACAAAAAAGTTTAATGTTTAACTAAATACTTTTTTGTATGGAAAAGCAACTTATCGTTCGCTTAAAATCGGGACTCGAGCTTACGTTCGTCCCCAACGAGGTTCGCCTCGAAAAATCATTCGTGGATGTGAGCGCACTGCTCATCGACAATCCCTTACCGCTGCTCATACAATTCACGCATGAGCTGTTGGTCTCTAATCTTCACCTTTCGAAAGTGACCGACTGCGTTCTGCTGCACCTGAAAGACAGCTTCGAACCGAAGAGCGCATCGTTTTGCGTGAACAGAGATGAAGGCGACTTCACACTGCAATCGCAATGCAAGTTCGTACTCCTCATTCCCTTCCCTATTCCCTTTCAGTTGAAGGAAATTCAAACTATTTATTCATCTTCAAAAAATTAAAATCATGAGTCATTCAGATAACAGCGACATCGGTATATCGCTTTCACCAGAAGACATTGCACATGGATACGGACAATTCCCCTACGTAATTGTGCGCTTGTACTCTACGTATTACATGCAAATGCCCATTCATTTCGTTTCCGAAAAAAAGGAAGGGTTGAAAGGCATTATTGTTAAATCCAATGCAGAAAACTTCATCGATAACTTTCCTTACCTCATCGAAGTGGCTGCGGAGTACAAGCGAAATCTCGACACCAAGAACAATTTAAATCACAGGTTGTGTGTGGTGGTTGGAAAAGACCAAGCCTACTACTTCGAAGAAGATCAGATTCGTTTCAATACTTCTATTCCAACTGGCGGAGTGTTGGTGAACAGCGAACAGCAGATTATTGCTATGGGTCACGAGCATTTCATTCAACAATAAAATTTAAATAAAATGAAAGACACTCAAAATAACGCATGGTTCAGAGACAAACTGAACACCGAATTCTTACAATTAAAACACGAGTTCAATCCCATTCAATGGGTGGAAACTTATTTCCTTTTTGACGGCCCGGAAGGATTGGGAATTTATTCGAAAACAATTGAATTGGAAGGGGGGCCTCACGAAGACGATAAGTTGAACTTGCGGAAATCACTCACTGATCTAGATCTCATGAATCCAAATTTGCTTCAGGAATTCTGCGCATATTGGGCTGAGAATTGCGGGGGATTCAATGGAAGTATTTCTTTTGTTAGTAGCACTGTTATTTCTCGCGAAGCCTTCCAATTTTTCATTGAAGAAAAGAAACGAAAACAAGAACAAATAATTTTGGAAGCGCGGCGCAAGAAGGCGCCTATTGTGCAGGAGCTGTTGCGCCTTGGGTTTTCACCTTACCCTTCAGGTTTTAATTCTGATAGCTGGACAGCGTCTTGTCTTTTCCATAACCGCAAGCACTTTATGTGGGTAGACACAAAAAAAAATGAATGTCGTTGTGGTTATGGATCTGGAAAGATTGGTTTGGAGGAATTGAAGAACATGAAATAAAATTTTGAAAAGTGTCGTTCCCATTGCGTTTTTGGAAATCTACCGCTTTTTTCCTACTTCGCAATGGGAACCACTTTAGTCCGCCAATGACTCAAAAACTCATTTTTCAATTGATCAAAGTTGCCAATATCAATAATGGAAACATTCTCTGAACTCTCAATTCCGCATGCACTCGTAGCGATTATAGGTATTCCTAAGGAAATAGCTTTCAATAATTGTCTCGGCTGGTTCTCTGTATGCGCGGGATAAACAATAAGTCCGATCGAACTTAAATCTCCGTCAAACTTTTCAACTTCCAAAGCCTCCCAAAAATTATCAGACTCGATCACCCTGCCTGTGAAAGCAAACTTGAAATTTAGTTCCATTGCCAATCTCTTCATTTCATAAGCCCCTTTTCTTCCAACAGCGGAAGCTGGAAAAAGCACTTTACCTCCCTTTCCAATTTTGTTGTTTGAACTTGGGATGTGCCAAGCCAAATGAACAACTTTATTCCTAAATAACTCTTTGATTTCAGAATGTGGTGTAATAATATTTCTTGCGAGAGTTAGAGCTTTGTTTTCTAGAGTTACTAGTTTTTCATTCGCCCGAAAATCTCTGAGAGTAGCACTTCCATGATGTTTTGAAAAAGCAGCATCTAATCTCTCATGGAGTTTTTCAAATGGAAGTCTTGTCATTAATACATCAAAGGTCCTACCGCCTAAGACCCCAGATTCATAAAGGAAAGGGAGCAAGTTCTGAGAGATCACTAGATGAGTGCTTTCAACTGGAATTTTCCTTGCGGCGGCAAAAGCAATTTTCTTATCCAATTGAAGAGATTGCTCAAAAACATTGTTCTGTTTCTTACTTTTAAAGCGAAGTACCAATGCTCTATAAATCCCCTGAACATTAGTGTATTGAACATTCTTCGACATAGATGTAGTCCAAGAATATCTAGTTGTATTTAATAACTTATTGCGTTTTAGAGGTAAGATGAAAGTATCTGAAGACGTGGCAATTTCTTGAATATATTGATCGTACTCAGGCCACCTCTCATCTAAAACAAACGTTATTGAAGCAATATTCTGCTGAATGGAAGTTCTATCAGGATGCTTAAAACATGCGAAATTCCCACAGGAATAACAATCATTCAATTTATTTGAATCTTGTATTTTCGAATTGTCTTTTTCAGTCTTTACATTCTTTTGCTCGCTTCTAAAACGAACTATTAATTTCTCTGAAGTTAATTCTACTTCAATCCTGAAATCAAACTTTGATTTAAATCGTAAATCAATATAATTCCATTTTACAGTCGCGTCTCTGTCTTGCTCAGCGAGAGATCCTTTAATTACTTTGGTGTGTTTGTGTCTCTCTACAATTTCAAAATTGGCATTAAGAGCAGCATCGTAAATTGCATTTGAAAGTTGACACAATCCTCCAGCTATGGTTGGAACAATGCAACCCTCTCGTATCTCCCGACCTATCACATAACCTTTTCCAATATTGGGATTTCCGATATGCTTCCAAAAGCTAAAAACCTCATCCGCTTTAATCTCAGTCCCATTAATATTCTTAGCGGCGATTCGTAAGTTTTGAATTTTACCCGCAGTTAGTATCCAGTTATCTTTATTGTCAAAAGGATTCCAAAGATCACTTTCTGAAAACGCAATAACCGACTCCTGGTTTAAAAGTCCCATGTCGGAATATTTTCTAATCGAAGATGTTACATTCTTGAAGGCACGCAATACAGTCAACACCAAAATTTTCAATCGAAACTTGGTGTCATTTATAAGACTATGTTTTTCAGTTAATTCGTTATTCATTTTTTCATCCTCGTAACTTAGTAGAATTTTGATTGCTTCATGTATTGCTAAAATAATGAGATAATATTTCTATTATAATCGTATTGCTTTTTAATTAAACGATTTATTCACAAATTGGAAATAAGCAAGAAGCGTTGCGAGGGCATATTGCTATGCGAGGGTTTCTTTGAAACGAGGGCAACTACGTTGCTTGGGTCTTCGACGATTTAGCAACGAAGTTCTAATTACATCGTAGGAATAAAACCTTCGGTTTTCAAATTACGAAGTAGGAATAAAATCTTCGATTTTCCAATTACGCAGTTCATTGACAAATGTCATAACCGCTATTGAGCGCACTCATATTCAATTCAGAAGAGTTGATGGAATTTCGGGCCTTGAAAAAATGAGCATGACCGTTAATCCCAATACCACCGTTAATGAACTGATGTGCCAGTTCGCTGAGCACTTTCCGTTCCTGCGCCTGGCGCTGTATGAGGGTGTTGGTTCGAAGAAACGCGCGGCAACAGAAAACGACTTCGCTCTGAAAATCGGAGAATATAGCGTTGAGATAAAATTTGAAAGCACTACCAAAGTGCGCGACTTCATTGATTACCTGGAAAAATTACTCGGTTGGAAAGTACAAATTCTGCGCAGCAGCGGGAAACTCTACATTGAAACTTCCGTGACCGATCAATGGACCCTCGATAGACAAAATCAGGAAGGAGCCGAACTCTCTAGCAACTTGTAACCATGGCTGCCCTCTGCTTCCACTGCGGCGAAGCTTGCGACAAAGAACTTATTATTCAGGCCGAAAAAAACTACTGTTGCAACGGATGCCTTCAAGCACGCATGCTCATAGACAATTCCATTCTGTGCGCACCCGATGACGAAAACTTCGCTCCCGAAATAAATAGCAAACGCAATTGGGAAGAACTCGACATTTCCACCATTGCGAAACGATTCATTATCTACGAAGATGCCGATTTTAAACACGTGCGCTTCACCCTTTCCAACATCCATTGCGCTTCGTGCGTCTATGTGCTTGAACACCTGCACAAACTAGAGCCTGCTATCTTAAAGACCGAAGTGCACTTCGCTGAAAAAACCATTCGCATGGTTATTCGAAAAGAGGTGCCCCTTTCGAAAGTAGCCAGACAACTGGCTCTCATAGGTTACGCGCCTGACATTGAGTCGGTAGAATCTACTTCTTCCGAAACGGAGAAATCGCGCAAATTCAGATTGCGCGCATTGGTGATAGCCGGATTCTGCTTCGCGAACATCATGCTCTTCAGCATTCCGGAATACATAGACCTTGAACTAAAAAACGATCCCAACTTCGTTTACTTCTTTCGAACCATTAATGTCCTTCTTTCCCTGCCCGTCTTCTTATACAGCAGCCTTGAATTCTATCGCGGTGCCCTAACCGGCATTCGAAATAAATTCATGCACATCGATTTCCCTTTGGTGATAAGCCTTTGCGTTGCGTATTCAAGAAGTCTGTACGAAGTGATTTCCAATACAGGCTCTGGGTATTTCGATTCGTATTCAGGCATTGTGTTCTTCATGCTTATTGGCCGTCATTTTCAAGATCTTCGAACCGATAAATTGGGATTCTCGAAATCGTTCAAGAGCTACTTCCCCATTGTTATTTCAACCAAAAGAGGAAACGCCTTCCAAAACATTCCATTGGCCGAAGTGCAAGAACAAGACGAAATTGAAATTCACAACCATGAAGTCATTCCTGCCGACGGTATCTTATTGAACGAGGAAGCCGAACTCGATTACGCCTTCGTAACCGGAGAGTCTGATCACAAGTCCATTCTTCGCGGAGCCACTGTATACGCAGGCGCGCGAAATTGCAGTGGTAACATTCGCATTCGCGTGGAAAAGGTGATGAAAGACAGTCACCTCGGTTTGCTTTGGAACAAAGAAGCGCGCAAAGAAGAAAACGCAGAACGACAAAGCTTCACGCATGCCGTGGCGAAATGGTTTACGCTGTTCCTCTTGGTTATGTCGCTCGGAGCGTTTCTTATTCTCTATCCTTCCGACCCAAACAAAGCCTTCCGGGCGCTAACTACCGCACTTATTGTGGCTTGTCCGTGCGCACTGCTGCTCTCACACACGTTCACCACAGGAACGGCATTGCGACTTTTGGCGCAAGGGAAATTGTTGTTCAAGAATAGTTTCGTACTTGATAAACTCGCCACCGTGCAGGCTTTCTATTTCGATAAAACTGGCACTGTTACCGATACGCATCACGTAAACGTAAAGTACACGGGCGAAGCCCTTCAACCCGAAGAAAAAAATGCATTCGGAGAATTGCTAGCCTCTTCCCTTCACCCCATTAGTCAATCTTTGCTGAAGGAATTTCCGCGCAACGAACACTGTACCCTTTCTGAATTTGAAGAGAAACCGGGAATAGGAACTTCGGGAAAGGCAAACGGTATTTTTTTTGAATTGAAAAAGAATAACGCTGGGCCCGGAACCGCTCTTTGGATCAACGGAAAATGGCGTGGCGTCTTCCACCTAGAATTTGAAATTCGAAGTGGAATGAAGGATATGCTTCAACAAATAAAAAAAGGAAACAAGTTGGGTTTGCTTTCTGGAGACAGCAATGCCGACGATTTGCGTATGCGTAAACTCTTTCCTTTCGGAAGTGAGCTGGTCTATCAATTAAGTCCCATTGACAAAGCGAAAGGCATTGCTACCATGGAAAAAACTATGCGATGCGCATACGTGGGCGATGGTTTGAACGACACCGGTGC
>Ga0208483_1000110_pt1 | contig 17364 bp, 17 predicted proteins | sample LakMenE01Jun11ns_FD_150659 | JGI IMG/M metagenome (GOLD analysis project Ga0208483, IMG submission 150659) | Freshwater microbial communities from Lake Mendota, WI - 01JUN2011 deep hole epilimnion ns (SPAdes) | ecosystem: Environmental > Aquatic > Freshwater > Lake > Epilimnion/Euphotic zone ... | reverse complement strand
CGACAAGTACAACGACGACAATCCGTATGAAGTAACCGCTGAAGACGAAAAGAAATACGAAGAGTACAAAAAGAACTTGACACCTGAAGAACAAAAGCTATTGAGCGAAACGAATTACTTCTATGAGCTTACTGTTGAGAATGTTGGTGGATTGCTGATGCCTGTAATCTTTGAATTCACCTTTGAGGACGGAACGAAGCAGATTGAACGCATACCCGCAGAGATCTGGAAAATGTCTGAAGCCACAGCTAGCAAGGTTTTCCGTTTCGGAAAGAAAGTAACCAACATCTCCTTAGACCCATTATTGGAAACAGCAGATGTGGAGTTGAATAACAATTTTTGGCCAACGCGCAATGTGCCTTCGCAATTCGAATTGTTTAAACAAAAACGCTAACAGGGGCGAAATATCTTTCGCCCACTTATCCAAGAAAGATTTTTCGCCAAGACAAGGGCGAAATATTTTTCGCCCTGATTAACACGTAAATTTTCGCCCTTAAATGAGGTTTAGGCGATTTAAAAGAGATTCTTTGAAGTTGCGACCGATGCTAATTTCTGCGGAAGGCATTTTTATCATTTGTCTTGCCATGTCAATGTCTTCAATGCAGTTGAGGTTTATGACAGAGCTTCTATTTACTTGAAGAAAATCTTTTTGAGGAAGTTTGGCTTGAAGTTCTTTCAATGAAATTTTACAATTCACCGTTCGTTGAGCAACTGAAATGCTGCTATACTTTCCGTCTACTTCAATGTATTCGATATCTGCAATGGCGATCTTCTTCAATTTGTTGCCAATGCGAGTGTAAAGACAACCTTCAACAGGCATACTCTCAGTAATGAAACCTATTGTCTCGTTCGAGTGCTCAACGGCAAGATCAATACTTCGTTCCAATTCAACTCGAACAATAGGCTTCGAAATGAAAGCAAGAGGTGCTAACTTCTTGGCGCGATTAAACGTTTCCGCATTTGTGTTTCCTGTTAAAAAAAGTAATTGACATTTTCTAACTTGAAGAAGTTTCTTCGCTAATTCTATACCGTCGATGCTTCCTTTGATTCCAATATCTGAAATAACAACGTGCGGACGATGCACGGAATATGCAACTAACGCATCTACTGCGTTATCCACAGAAGCCACAATAGTATGTCCTAAATCTGTCATGATTACATCTAACAATGCACGAACTAATTCATCGTCTTCGACGATTAGAATTCGGATTTTAGCCGATTCAGAAATTATTAAATCAATCTTTTCGTTCATAGAATTGAGGCTAATTACAATTCAGCTAAATAACAAACATTAGAACTAACAAACAATACCTTATTGTTAAGTGTTGAAAAGCCACAATTTCAAATTGAAATTTCTGCTTTAATTTTGCAACGTATGAATATTTTCGCTCAAACAGAAACTGAAGAAGAAGTATTGCTCGATGTTGTTACCGATGAACAATATCAGATTGTTGTCTTCAACGATCATGTGAATACATTCGATCATGTCATTCAATCGTTAATGACCATTTGCAAGCATGAATGGATTCAAGCAGAGCAGTGTGCTTTGCTTATTCACACAACAGGCAAAACAGTTGTTAAATCTGGTCAATATAAAGAGATGGAGCGAATGTGCACCGCTCTTCACGACAGAAGCATTACGGCTGAAATCGAAAAGAAATAAGCATGTCGAATACACGCTTGGATCAAATTCTAAAAATGTTAGAGACGCATCCAAGCGATCCTTTCCTGCATTATGCGACTGCGCTAGAATATGAAAAGCTCGAGCAATATGAACGAGCCATTGAAATTTTAGAAAAATTATTGCTTACTCAATCAGAGTATTTGCCCACGTATTACAAAACCGGACAGCTTCACGAATTGGTTGGAAACAGCGAGCGTGCGATTGAACTTTATCTTGAAGGAAAAAAATTAGCTCGTATTCAAAAAGACTTTAAAACAGAAGGTGAACTTTCTGAAGCACTTATGCTTCTTGACGTTTTCGACGAATGAGCATTACCCCTTCCCTACCCAAAATTGCATTTTATTGCAGCTCTATCAGCTGGGGCGGATTGGAGATGAACACACTTCGATATGCAAAGGCGTTTCAATCGGAAGGATTTCAAATTGAACTTTATTTGGTTGAAGGGACAACGCTTTTTCAACATGCAACAAAGCAAGAACTTCCTGTTATTTCCATTGCGCGAAATAAGAAGTACTTCGACTTTAAACATGCTCGTCAAGTGGCGAAGCAATTCGAAAAAGACAGCATCGATGTTGTTCATTTTCGAGACAATCGCGATTTAGATTTTTTAGGTTGGGTGACGTTTTTTTCTTCCCGAAAAATAAAACTGATTTATCACCAAGCTATGCAGTTAGGTGTTTCGAAAAAAGATCTTTTACACACGCTTCGATTCAAACGCATAGATACCTGGGTCTCTACGTTGAATTACATGCACAAGCAAGTGCTCACGCACACACGCTTTCCCGCAGAGATGCTTCATGTTATCCCGCTGGGAACCGCTATAGAGGCGGATTCCATATTATCGAAGGAAGAAGCGCGCGCCGCATTAAATCTTCCCATGGAAAAATTCATTGTTGGTGTAGTAGGAAGGTTGGATGAAAAGAAAGGTCAGCTTGAAGTCATTGAAGCCATTTCTTCGGTAAAGGAAAGCAACAAGAATTTGCATGTTGTTTTCATTGGAGATAAAACCAAAAATGAAGCAGATGAATACGTTCAGAAATTGAACGGAAAAATCGCTAAAGAGCAACTTCACGAAATCGTCTCCTTCCTTCCACATCAATCGAACATGCAAAAATTGTATGGTGCGTTTGATTTGGTCATTGTTCCCAGTTGGGAAGAAACCTTTGGAACGGTGACCATTGAAGCCATGGCGAGTGGGGTTCCTGTTATTGGAAGCAACACCGCAGGAACGGCAGAGATTTTAGAAAATGAGCAATTCCTTTTCCATGCCAATGACCCATCCAGTTTGGGTTCAACATGGTTGGAAGTCATGAATAACGATACGGTGCGCGCAGATTGGGCAATTCAACTTCAACATAAATTTCAAGAAAAATATTCCATCAAGGCGAGCATGTCGGCATGGAAAGAATTAATTCAAAACATTCAATGATTAGTTACAAACCTTCCGATTGGATTCATTTTTTATTCAGCTTTCATAAATCAGACACGTTCCGTCAGCTTGGAATTCTTATGATTGCACTTGGCCTATACGCCTATGGTGTGCGCTATGTTGAAAAGGAATATTTTCACATTGACGTGAACAGCGAAATTTCAAAGCTTACGATTTTACATACGATTTTAGGTACTGTAATGAGTTTGCTTTTGGTCTTTCGAACCAACACAGCCTATGACCGTTGGTGGGAAGGACGTAAATTATGGGGAAGCCTTACAAATAGCAGCAGAAATTTAGCTTCGAAAATGAATGCTATTCTTCATTTTTCAGATCACGAGAATCGCAATTTCTATCGCAAAAGCATTCCTTTATTCGCTTTTACATTGTCTCAACACTTACTCTTGGAAAAAACCCGAACTGAACTCGATCAAGATTTTACAGATGAATTTGAGTTGCCCTTGGATGTTCAGCACAAACCGAATTATTTGGCATCCCTTATTCACCAGAGGACCTATAAACTTCGAAAAGAAGAAAAGATAACAGAAATTGAGCTGCTGTCTATTAATTCCGAATTGTCAAATTTTCTTGAAGTTTCTGGGGCATGCGAGCGTATAAAAAACACGCCTATCCCCTATTCGTACAGCTCTTTCTTACGGAAATTTATTTTGTTTTACATTATTACACTTCCTTGGGTATTCAGCTCCACGCTTGGAAACTATGTCGTTCCGTTTTCCATTTTCATTTTTTACGTTTTGGGAAGTTTGGAACTAATTGCTGAAGAAATTGAAGATCCGTTTGGGGGTGATGAAAACGACGTTCCCATTGAAAAAATCTCTCAAAACATCAAGCGCAATGTTTCCGAGATTATCCGTTAATTTTTTTTTGAAGATATACCAATTGCGTTGTATCCTTGCATCGCTGAAAGCATTTCGCTTTTGTATTCCCATCATTACACTTTGAATTTCATTTCCCCTACATGTACGATATTTTAACATTAAACGCCATGAAAGTGGCCGAGCTTAAATCTGTTGCTGAAAATATAGGCATTGCCAATGCTGAAAAATTAAAGAAGCAAGATTTGGTTCTAACCATTATGGACCGTCAGACTTTATCTGCTGCGCCAGCTGAGGCCCCTGCTCCGACAGTTGTTGAAGCAAAGGAAACAGATTCTACTATTCAGAATTCGGATTCTACTGATCGTCAGAAAAAAACGCGCGAAAGAAAACCATATAAGGCTGCCGAAAAGGAAGAAGTTCCTGCTAAGGAAGAAGTATCGCATGATATTCCAACCGAACAAGAAGAAGCTCCAGTAGCAGAAGAGCCTGTAGCGAAGGAAATTAAGACTGAGATTCCATTTTTAGTTTTAGCGAAGAAAGACGGACAACCTCGTCCGCAACATCCGAATCAGAAAAACCAAAGACCTGAGCAGAAAGACCGTCCGGAAAGAACAGACCGTCCGGAAAGAACAGACCGTCCAGAAAGAAACGACCGTCCAGAAAGACCTGAGCAAAAAGACCGTCCTGAAAGACCGAATAAACCTGAGAACCAAGAAAGTCAGGCCGAGCGTGATCAGAACATCGTACGTCCAGATCGTCAGCGCAGAGGAATGCCAGACGAACACGGATACAATTTCGATGGATTGGTTATGGCTGAAGGAGTTTTGGAAGTGATGCCTGACGGATTCGGATTTATGCGTTCTTCGGATTTCAATTATTTGAATTCTCCGGATGACGTTTATGTTTCTCAACAGCAAATTAAAACGTACGGATTATTACCTGGAGATACCATTCGCGGGGCTATTCGTCCGCCAAGAGAAGGAGAAAAATATTTCCCGTTGATTCGTATCGATAACATTAACGGACGCGATCCGGCTTGGGTTCGTGATCGTATTCCATTTAAGTTTTTAACGCCTTTGTTCCCTCAAGAGCGATTCCATTTAGCCGACAACAACAACAATGTGAGTATGCGAATCATGGATTTGTTTGCTCCAATTGGAAAAGGCCAACGTGGAATGATTGTTTCGCAGCCTAAGACAGGTAAGACTACTTTGTTGAAAGACGTTGCGAATGCGATTGCCATGAATCATCCTGAGACCTACTTAATTGTATTGCTCATCGATGAGCGTCCGGAAGAGGTGACCGACATGAAGCGCAGTGTGAAAGGAGAAGTAATTGCTTCAACGTTCGACGAACCTGCTGAGCGTCACGTAAAGATTGCCAATATTGTATTGGAAAAAGCCAAGCGTTTGGTTGAATGTGGACACGACGTATGTATTCTCTTGGATTCTATAACACGTTTAGCGCGTGCCTACAATACTGTAGCGCCTTCAAGCGGAAAGGTATTGTCGGGTGGTGTTGAAGCGAATGCCTTGGAGAAGCCAAAGCGTTTCTTCGGAGCTGCGCGTAAGATTGAAAACGGAGGATCACTTTCCATCATTGCAACAGCATTAGTAGATACTGGAAGTAAAATGGACGAAGTTATCTTCGAAGAGTTCAAAGGAACGGGTAACATGGAATTGCAATTGGATCGTAAGATTAGTAATAGACGTATCTTCCCTGCTATTGATATTCTTTCTTCAGGAACGCGTCGCGAAGATTTGTTGCAAGACAAGGATACCCTTCAACGCATGTGGGTATTGCGCAGACACCTTGCAGATATGAATCCGGTTGAAGCTATGGAGTTCGTGAAAGACCGCATCGAGCGCACGAAAACAAACGAGGAGTTTTTAGTAACCATGAATTCGTAATGAGCACTTGGCGTATCTGGGCTTACGCCCTTTCCTTAGCATCTATTTGGTTGGGATTGCGCTTTGCTTTTGGTCATTACTTCGAATACAATTATGCTGAAGCTCAACCCAAAGGTGTTCTATTGAATCTTGTTTTTCTTTTGTCTTTGATCTTGTTAACGCTCTATTCGACTTATAACAAAGAACCTCAAATACGCAGTTATTTCGACGATTTCAAATTGTGTTTAAAATCAGGTATCGCATACTCTGTTGCGATTACATTAGCTATTGTGATTTATTACACTTCGTCGAATGACATGTCCATAAAACGCTCTGCCGATTACAAAATACAGATAGAAGCATTAGACACACCGGAAGAAGTGAATGCAATAATTTCTATGGAAGAGCAGTTCAAGGATAAGACAAAAGAAGAAATACTTCAAAAACTTATTGAACGAACAAACGAGAACACTTCTGTGAAAAGAGTAACACTTTTGAGTCTTGCCAGTCTTGTATTCTGCGCTTTAATATATTCTCTCGTCGTGCCTTTTGTATTTAGAACCGTTATGTTGAAAGAACTACAATGAAAAAATTAGTCGCAGCATTATTATTTAGCTTCATTGCATTTGCAACGTTTGCCCAACGCGATCGTGCCGCAATGAACTTAGCCAAATTCGATTACAGAAAATATCATTTTGGTTTTGCATTAAGCGGCAATCAGAGTTCATTCTTCCTGAATTACAAACCCGAATTTTCATTTCAAGATTCGTTGTTAAGTATTACGAATGTTCCGCAGGCGGGATTCAATCTGCATATTCTTGCATCATACAACCCCCTTCCCAACTTGAATGTCCGCTTTTTACCGGGACTATCTTTTCAAGACCGTTCGCTTCAATATCAATTTTTGAAACCTAACAACAAGATCGACACACAGACTAAACCCATCTCAAGTGTGTGGTTAGAGTTCCCGGTGTTGTTTAAATTCAGAACGAATAGAACGGGAAACTTCGCAGCCTATGCTTTGGCAGGTGGAAAATATGCGCGCGACATGCAATCGCAAAAAGACGTAAGCAACAACCAATCGAGTCAGATTGTAGTTAAGTTAAAGAACAATGACTATTGCATTGAAGCAGGAGGTGGATTCGATTTCTTCCTTCCTTTTTTCAAGTTTGCGGTAGAATTCAAAACGAGTATCGGACTACCCGATTTGCTCATTCACGAAGAAACAAAGTACGCGCTACCCATAGAAAAATTGCGTTCTCGCGCGTTCGTGGTGTCAATCACCTTTGAAGGTTAGAATTACTTAGTCAATCCACTCCGCAATAAAGATGTTCGTATCGCGAGTTCTTCCGTTGTGACGGTTGCTGCAGAACACCAAGTATTTTCCATTCGGGGAAAACATGGGGAACGAATCAAATTCGGTATCGTAGGTCACTTGCTCCAATCCACTTCCATCTAAATTCACCAAGAATAAATTGAAAGGGAAGCCGCGCTTGCTGTTGTGATTGCTGCAAAAAAGAACCTTATCTCCTTTCGGAGTGAACGTTGGAGACCAGTTAGCATTTCCTAAAGAGGTGACCTGATGGGCATCTGAACCATCGGCATTCGCAACGAAGATTTCCAAGTTTGAAGGCTCAACCATGTCTTCCTTCAACAAAGATTTATAGGCATCTATTTCCTCCTTGTTCTTCGGGCGAGAAGCGCGCCAAACGATTTTCTTTCCATCTGGAGAAAAACAGGCTCCACCGTCGTAGCCCAAGTCGAACGTGATTTGCTTCACATCACTTCCATCTAAATTCATGGTATACAAATCCAGATCGCCGTTACGAAGTGAAGTAAAAACAATTCGATCTCCCTTAGGACTGATTGTCGATTCAGCATCGTAACGCGGCGAATCAGTTAACTGCTTCATTTCCTTTCCTTGAAGGTCTGCGGTGTAGATATCATAAGAGGTGTACAACGGCCAAACATATCTTCCCGTGTTTGGAAGTGGCGGTGGACAAGACTCTCCGCCTTTGTGTGTAGAAGCATAAAGGAACGATTTTCCATCGGGCATGAACCAAGAACAAGTCGTTCTTCCTAAACCAGTAGAAACCAACTGACGCTTGGAACTGTCTGCCTTCGCTTCTACATTCAATAAAAATATCTGGTCGCAACCAACACCCCATTTCGAGTTATCGCTTTGAAAAATCAATTGCTTTCCATCGGGACTCCAATACGCCTCGGCGTTGTTTCCGCCATAGGTAATTTGATGAATGTTTTTGAAATGACGTTCCTGCTCATAAGTGACAGGACCTGGCTCTACTGTAACCGGAAGCGATTCCAAAACCAATTGTTGTGTGCAGCTGCTGAATGCAACCGCTACCATTGCGAGTGTGGCTAATTTCAAATTCATGCCGCAAATTAAAGGCACAATTGCATATCTTCTGCATTCGGCTTATCTTTCGGAACTGATAAAAATTATGAAAAAGACCCTTGCCTCTTTATTATTCTTAGCTACCGTATTCGGTGCAACTGCTCAGAAAAAAATTACAAATGAACTCATTTGGAACAGCCGCGAATTCAATGCGGACTATCTCGGTGGATTCAATTCCATGAACGATGGAGAATCATTCTCTGACGTTATGGGGTCAGATGCAAATGGACAAACCATTATTCAATGCAGCTTCGTGAATGGAGATACGTTGAAAGCGATTACAACTGCCAAGAAAATTTTCGGGAATGCAATAAGCGCCTTCGACAATTATTCTTTCAATGCAGATGAAAGCATGTTGTTGATTGAAACAGAAAGCGAAGGCATTTACCGTTGGAGCAGCATGGCTAATTATTTGGTTCACGATTTGGCAAGCGGAAAAACCACACCTATTGCAAACTTCAAAAAAGGAAAGCAACGCTTGGCGACTATCTCTCCAGATAAAAAGCGCGTGGCATTCGTTCGCGATAACAACATCTTCATTTTCAATATTGAAACGAAAGAAGAAAAGCAAATCACTTTCGACGGAGAGAAAAACAGAATCATTAACGGAGCTACCGATTGGGTGTATGAAGAAGAGTTCGGATTCGATCGCGGATTGTATTGGAACGAAACCGGTTCGCTTCTCGCCTACTACAAGTTCAACGAAAGCAGCGTTCCTGAATACGGAATGGATATTTATGGAAGTCTTTATCCTGAGAGAACCACGTTCAAATACCCAAAAGCTGGAGAAAAGAATTCAGATGTGAGTATTCACATTTATGAATTGACTTCAAACAAAAGCTTCTTAGTTGAAAAGACCTCTGCCGAATTCGAATATATTCCACGTATCAAGTGGGGCAAGCAAGCCACACAGTTGTTGGTTCAGAAAATGAATCGTCATCAAAATCATTTGGTCTTTGAATTAACCGCTCCCATTCGCGCTGAAGGAATGGACACATGGGCAACAGCAGTTTTGATGGAAGAGAAATCAGAAACATACATTGATGTGAATGACAACATTCAATTTTTATCGGGTGGAAATTGTATGATCTACACCAGCGAGAAAAGTGGATATGCGCATTTGTATCAAATAGACTTGGGAACGAAAGTAGAGAAAGCGTTAACCAGCGGAAATTGGGAAATCCTTGATTTTTACGGCATCGATGAAAAAGCGGGAAACATTTACTTCAGCTCTACGCGTGCTGCACAGGTGAACTACAACAAGCGCATGAGCAGCTCGCTTGACGCGACTTCAAAATATGTTTACTGTGTGAATTTGAAAAAGAACTCGTGGAAGTGTTTGACTTCTGACGATGGAACCAACGAGGCTGCGTTTAGCAAAGGATTGAAATACTTCTTGCATACTTATAGTAATGCCAACACCCCTCCTACTTTTTGCATTCGAGACAATCAAGGAGCAATCAAGCGCTCACTTATTTCCAATGAAAATTTGGTGAATAAATTGGCGCAATACAATTGTGTGAAGAAGGAATTTTTCTCGTTTAAGAATTCTACGGATATCGATTTGAATTGCTGGATGATGAAGCCTGCGAACTTCGACCCGAATAAAAAATATCCTGTGCTTGTTGCCATCTACGGCGGTCCTGGAAGCAACACCGTTCTTGACTCTTACGGCGGAAAGAACTACATGTGGTACCAATTGCTTTGTCAGGAAGGATACATTGTCGTGAGCTGCGATCCTCGCGGAACACAATTCCGTGGCAAAGATTTCAAGCATTCTACCTATATGAATTTAGGTGGAAATGAAACGCAAGACTTTATAGATTTCGCGAAATACCTGGGACAGCAATCGAACATAGACGCAGCGCGCATTGGCATGCAAGGCTGGAGCTACGGCGGATACATGACTTCGTTGTGTATGACAAAAGGAGCAGATTATTACAAAACCGGAATTGCTGTTGCTCCGGTAACGAACTGGAAGTTCTACGACAGTGTTTATACTGAAAGATACTTGCGCACACCGCAAGAGAATTCAGGCGGATATGAGAACAACTCTCCAATCAACTTCGCGAAGCAATTGAAAGGAAACTATTTGTTGGTTCATGGAAGTGCAGACGATAATGTGCATTTTCAAAATACTATGGATATGGTAAGCGCATTGGTTGCGGCGAATAAGCCATTCGACTTGTTTGTTTATCCGAATAAAGATCACGGCATTTACGGTGGAAACACACGCTTACATTTGTTCAGCAAGATGACCAACTTTTTGAAAGAAAACTTGTAATGAAACAACTTCTGTTCACGTTGTCTGCTGTTTGCATTAGTCTTTTGGCCACTGCACAAGAGCGTTGGCAAGTGCATGGAAGTGTTCATTACGGATTTGTGGTTCCTCATAACTCACTTATGGAACCGCTTATTACTGCGCACAGCCCAAGTGCCAGTATTCGCTTGGTGAAACGAAGCGTTGGTAAATTGTATTCAAAGCCATACGGAAAGCCCTATCAGGGTGTCGATTTCACCTTCATTAACACAGGGAACAACATCCAGCTTGGAAAACAGTTCTCTCTGAATTTCTGGAATCAGTTTCCAATAAACCGAAGAATATTCGGAGCACCTATCCTCGATAAAAAATTCCTTCACTTGGGAATAGGCTTGGGATACACCACCAAGATTTGGGATTTACAGACGAATTATCAAGCACCTGTTTTGGGATCGCATTTGAATGCTGTACTTAGTATTGGGTTTGAACAGCAGGTGTTTTCATCGAAGTCACTTCAATACAAATTGGGCGTTCGTGTTACTCACTTCTCGAACGGCGCGTTTCAATTACCGAACTTGGGAACCAATACACTCGCTCTAACGCTTGGCATTCAGCCTAGACCAGCAGTTCCGGTGAAACGCAAAGACGAAGAACACGAAATTCTGCTGTTGCGCTTTTTAAGTAAATACAACCACAGTCTTTCATACACGCAAGGATGGAAAGAAGTTATGCAGCCTTACGGAAAGAAGTATCCCATTCATCTGTTAAGTGCTGCGTGGGATCGCAGAACTTCGAGCGTGAAGCACTCGTTCGGATTAACAGCTGACCTCATGTTCAACAGTTCATTAATTCCGTTAATGGAAAACAGAGACGGCGTTCGACCGAACAATCGTTCGGTTTTTCAATTGGGAGTTGGACCAACGTTTTGTCAGAATTTCGGAAACACGCAATTACGCATTGTTCAAGGCATTTACATTTGGGACAAATGGGCTGAGACAACGCCAGTTTACCAGCGCGTAATCATACGTCACGCGCCGAAGGATAAGCATTGGTTCATTCAATTCGGATTAAAAACACATTTTGCAAAAGCAGATTATGGTGAAATTGGATTTGGCTACCGTCTATAGACTAGGCCTGCTGGGCCTTGTGCTGACTTTTTGTTCTTGCAACAAAGAGAACGCCCCCGATTGCTTTAAAACAGCCGGAGAAGTTCAAACAGAAACCAGAGATTTAGGAAGCTTTACCAAACTTGAATTGAATAGCAATTTGAAGTATGTATTGATTGACACGAATTTTTGTGGAATTGAAATTATGGGGCCACAAAATTTACTTCCGAAAATAGACGCGCAACTTTCGAATGGCATTTTGAAAATTGAAAACAAAAACACCTGCAATTTTCTTCGATCGTTTGAACACGAAATAACGGTGAAGCTGTATTTCGATTCAATCACGAACATTCAAAATTTCAGCACGGGAAGTATTGTTTCTTTGAATGAATTGAAAGGATCTAAACTTGTAATAGAGAACAAGCATGCGAATGGCAAGGTTGAGCTTTACTTGAATTGCGACACCATCTATTGCGGCTCGCCAGCAGGCGTAAATGACACGTTCTTATATGGCAACGTAAACGTTGCAGAACTGTATTCAGATGCCTACGGAATTATTCATGCCGAATCGTTGCTTGCGAATCAGGTTTACATTAACAACGCATCACTTCAACCGATATATGCAAATGCAACGAGCTATGCTTTTGTGCGAATCGACGATTCTGGTAACGTTGTGCTTAATCAGATACCTAATCTTTACGATCTTGTTCGCAACGGAAGCGGTGAATTAATTTTCGAGTAAATCAGCAACGTGCTGAGGCGCTTTGCAAGGGCGTCCGGTTGCTTTATCTACAAAGACCAATTCTACTTCTGCCGTATTCAACAAAGTTCCGCTTCGATACGTTTCGAAAGAGAACAAAATTCGTGCTCCACTGAATTGCGATATTCGTGTTTGAATTTCAACAAGATCATCGTAATGCGCAGGAGCTTTATAATGTATGTTGAAGGTTCGAACCGGAAGAATAATTCCTTCGTCTTCGAGGTCTTTGTAAACGATACCTAATTCGCGCAAGGCCTCTACCCTAGACACTTCGAAATAGGCAGCGTAATGACCGTAATACAAGTAACCCATGCGGTCGGTTTCTGAATATCTTACAGTAAATTTGTAATGAAAGAGGCGCTCTTGAATTTTCATAGCAACAAAGAAATTGTTTAATTATCTTGCTATTATTTTCATTAGGGAAATCTTTGAACAATCTTTCAAACAAAGCACCTTAATTGATACGCCAAAAATTTTCATAAGTCAATAGGCAAATGAGTTTTTTTTTCACTTTTTTTACATTTCTTTTGTAGTCCGAGAAACGCGAATCATATTTGTTGTTTACCGGCACCTAAACAGACGATTAACCCTTTTTATATTCAGCAGTATTATGACTAATAATTTCAATCAAGTTTGGCAAAATTGTATAAATATCATAAAAGACAATGTAAGTCCGCAAGGATTCAAAACTTGGTTCGAACCGATTAAACCCGTTAAACTTGAAAACAAAGTTTTAACGATTCAAGTCCCTTCACAATTTTTCTACGAGTGGTTGGAAGAGCATTACGTAACTCTTTTGAAAAAAATCATTCGCAAAGAATTAGGTACTGAAGGACGTCTAGAGTATTCCATCATCATGGAAAACAATCAGGCTTCGAACGCTCCATACACCATTAAAGTTCCTACCAGCAATCGCAAGGCCGTTAAGAACGCACCTGTTTCAATGCCATTGGATCTTGATGATGTTCCAATTAAGAATCCGTTTATCATTCCCGGTCTTCGCAAGTTGAACATTGATTCTAACTTGAATCCGAATTACTCTTTTGAGAATTTCGTTGAAGGAGATTGCAACCGTTTAGCTCGCAGCGCGGGTTATGCAGTAGCAAACAAACCAGGCGGAACAGCATTCAACCCTTTGTTGGTATACGGAAGCACGGGATACGGTAAGTCTCACTTGGCTCATGCCATTGGACTAGAGATCAAAAACAAGTATCCTGAGAAAACAGTATTGTATGTAAACAGTGAAACGTTTACGCACCAATTCATAGATGCGGTTAAGAACGGAACCATCAACGACTTTTCACACTTCTATCAGATGATGGATGTGTTAATCATAGACGACGTTCATTTCTTCGCTGGAAAAGAGAAGACACAAGATGTATTCTTCCACATCTTCAACCACCTTCACCAAACAGGCAAGCAAATCATTTTAACAAGTGACAAGCCACCGGTTGAATTACAAGGCATGGAGCAACGTTTGTTGTCTCGCTTCAAATGGGGATTGAGTGCAGATTTGCAGTGTCCATCTTTGGAAACGCGTATTGCTATTCTTCGTAAGAAGATGTATGCAGATGGAATTGATCTTCCAGACGAAGTTGTTGAATACTTGGCGTACAGTATAACTACGAACATTCGTGAACTTGAAGGCGCATTGATCTCTTTGATTGCTCAATCTTCATTGAACAAGAAAGCAATTACGCTTGATCTTGCGAAGCAGATGATTGACAAGTTCGTGAAGAATACTGCGCGTGAGGTTAGTATTGATTATATTCAGAAGGTTGTTTGCGATTACTTCGACTTACCTATTGAGTTGTTGAAGAGCAAGACGCGCAAGCGCGAGATTGTTCAAGCTCGTCAGATTGCGATGTATTTCGCGAAGAAGATGACGAAGAGCAGTTTGGCAAGCATTGGTGCTCATTGCGGCGGAAAAGACCACGCAACGGTATTGCACGCTTGTCGCACAGTGAACAACTTACAAGAAACCGACAAACACTTCAGAAAATATCTTGAAGATTTAGAGAAGAAATTAAGCATAGCTTAAATCAGCATTCACCCTGTGAATAATTACCTAAACAACAGTGAAGCCGCTTTCGAGCGGCTTTTTTGTTTTACGCAAGCGATGACACACTTTGTGTGATGACCTTCTTCGAAGGATGACACTTCGTGATGACACCTTTGGTGATGACCTTCTTCGAAGGATGACACTTCGTGATGACACCTTTGGTGATGACCTTCTTCGAAGGATGACGCTGCGCGATGACCGTTCCGGATGACAACTTCGTTGAAAATATTCAACAAAGTTCCAATTACGGAGTAGGAATTATGCAATAGGAATTACGTAGTAGGAACAACGAAGTTCTAACAACGAAGTTCTAACAACGAAGTTCCACCGTTTTAGAATGGAGAAAATTATTGGAATTTAGTGTGTATTGAATTGGGGATAGAAGTACTTTTAACTTGACGAAATTGATCTTAAATAAAAATTAAATCAAACAAATATGAAGTATTTAATACGACTTTTCGGAGCAACTCTATTCGTTCCATTTGCACTAACAAGCTGCGGCGACAGCTCAAATTCAAACGAAAAAGTTACACAAGAAAAAAAACAAGACCAAAAAACAAATGATCAAATCGAGAAACTTAAAGCGGACTCAATAGAGTCTATTACATGGGTTATTGGGAATTATTCAAGTGTGCAAGGTTATAGGGTAGAATATGCAGAAGGAACCGAGGTAGACGGTTCAAGAGTTACTCTTTCAATTCACAAAGACAAAAACAAAGACAACAAAATATTCGCAGAATATATTTATACGGGAGATCAGCCTAACGGTTGCTCTGGTATTCATACAACAGCAAAAGCAGAAGTTCTTAGAATTGAGAAAATAGATAATGACATATTTAAATTGTATATGATGAAGACTTCTTGTGATTACACTGAAAACGAGGGGTGCGATGCTATAGAATTTCTTGAAAACAAACCTAAAACTGATAATGAATTCCATTTGACAATCAACTTGAAAAATGAAATTACTATTGAATCTACCTCATTAAAAAGCAAATGCAAAAAAGCTTGGGATTTTACAAAATTAACATTCCAGAGACTTCCCATTATCTAACAGGAATTAAAAATAAGTACAACGTAATTACAACAACGTAGTTCAAACAACGAAGTTGAAACAACGAAGTTCCAACAACGTAGTTCCTAAACTAAAAGTCCCGCACTCACAATTCCCAACAACACCATCACGAATTTTTTCCAGTTAAAAGCATGACCTTCTTCACTTTCGAAAAGAATAATGGTGGAAACGTGAAGTAAGATTCCGATTAACACGCCTATCATGGCCGTGTACCACCAACCTTCAACATCCCAGCCTTGTGAATCGACAAACAAATGAAACGCTGCGCCAAGCGGAGCTATGCAAGCGAATAGAACAAGTAAGAACCATGCTTTTGCTTTCTTCACTCCGGCATGCAAAAACAACGAGGCCAAAACGAAGGCTTCAGTAATCTTGTGCATAGAAATTCCCAACAACAACGGATTGTTGTGATCGTGATGCTCGTGTCCGTGAGCGGCTGCCGTAACATCTTCCGCATGAACATGCGCATCTGCTCCGAACGGCATACCTTCAATGAACGCGTGAATCCACAAAGAGGCCATGACCAAAAACAAAAACGATCCAGAAATGTGATCGTGCGTATGCGCATGTCCGTGCTCTACACCGTGAGAGAAAAAATCTAAAATGACTTGAAGTAAAAATCCAGCTATGACAAACCAACCCGCATATTCCCAGTCTGAATGATACAGTTCAGGAAACAAATGCAACACCGTTAATCCCAACAAATAAGCCGCACTAAATGAAAGCAAAAGCTTCAACCACTGGTTGTTTTTCATCTTCCACAACAACGCCAACGAACCGCCTAACATTGATGCTCCAAAGAGCGATAACACCGAAATCCAAAATGAACTTTCCATTACTTCGTACAAATAATTATGCATCGATCTGAGTTCGTCGAGTCAAACGACCCCAACTCATAATCGCCATACGTGTTAATATTTTTAAATCCAATTACTTCAAACATCTCAACCAATTGCTCCTTCGTGAACAACGCTACCGATTCTTGAAAATCCATACGCGCCGATTCCTTTTGAATACGAATGTGCTTAATTACTCGGTTGTTGGCTATCTCTTTAATTATGTGAAACTCGGCGCCATCTTTCACTACTTTGCGATTTTCAGCGCCCGCAGCACTAACTTTTTCAGCATTGAAAAAATCAAATACAAATACGCCGTTGTCATTCAAATGCTCATAAATACGCTGAAGCATTTCAATGTGCTCTTCCGTTGTTTCAAAATAGCCAAAACTTGTGAATAAATTCAACACACAGTCGAATCGCTCATGCAATTCAAAATTTCGTGCATCTGCATTGTGAAATTTCGCGTTTTTTAAATTTCTAGCCTTCGCTTCTTCTAAGCTTTTTTCACTAATATCTATCCCGACTACATTGTACGATTTCTCGCTGAACACCTCGCTGTGTCTACCATTCCCGCAACAAACGTCCAACACACTTGAATAAGCTGGCAGGCTCAATTTCTCAATAAGCCTCAAAATAAAAGCTCTGGCTTCCTCTCCTGATCTGTGTGCATATAATTCGCGGTAAAAGGGAGAATCGAACCACGATGCAAACCACTCCTTGGTGTTGTCCATAAGAATTTTTCGAAAACAAATATACTCCCTTAATTTTGCTTCAAAGAATTTTCTATCTTGCACCTATGAATTCAATCGTCCGTGAAGCTTCACCTAAATCTCCTCATGTGCATTTCAATGCCGTTGGAGGTATTTTAGAATTGAAAGGAAGATCTATTCCTGAAAATGCATTAGACTTCTACAAACCACTAATTGAGTGGATGGGTGATTGGGTTAAATCGAATCCTGCGAAAACAGAATTCCATGTTCATCTTGAATATTTCAATACGAGTAG
>Ga0208483_1000096_pt1 | contig 18415 bp, 15 predicted proteins | sample LakMenE01Jun11ns_FD_150659 | JGI IMG/M metagenome (GOLD analysis project Ga0208483, IMG submission 150659) | Freshwater microbial communities from Lake Mendota, WI - 01JUN2011 deep hole epilimnion ns (SPAdes) | ecosystem: Environmental > Aquatic > Freshwater > Lake > Epilimnion/Euphotic zone ... | reverse complement strand
TATTTTTTTCACAGCCACGAATATAATAACTACAACGTTAAAAGTCCGCGTTTTTGCGTCAATGTTTTCTGACGAAATCCGCGTGGTGCTTTTATGGTGTATCCTAACGTGAATTCATGTGAGCTAAAACCCAATGCCTTGGATATACCGGTATTCATTTCATACGAATACCAAATCGAATACCCCTCAAACTTCCATCCGAGCATGGCTGCCCACGCTGCTTTTGGACGGCAAGTCAATCCGAAACAAAGATCGCGCTTGTAATTCAACATCGCATTCAAGTCAACTTGCATAGGGGTAACCTCTGTAAATCTCGTAAAGACGCTCGTTGCTAGCCCAAAATCTTTTGTTAAACTGAATTCGTATGATCCCATCAATTGGTAATGGCGAATCACCCGCTCATTGATGTTGCCACTTCCAAAGTTCAATTTGGGTTGAAGGATATACGGAACGCTGACTCCAAAGAAATAATTCTGTCCGTATAGCATCATTCCGGCATTAGTGTTCAGCGAAAAAGAAGATTGCTTTACACCCCCGCCCAACGCCACGTCATTCGGATCTTGAACAACCGCATTGCTCAAATCAAAAACATACTGCGTTCCTATTCCGCTAAATCCAAATGCAATAGATTGCTTCCGATTTATTGCAATGTGCGAGGCTCCGCTAAATTCAAATGATGTTGTTGAATAAGCTCCTGTCTTGTCTTGAAACAATACGCCGCCAATTGCGAATCCGTTTGGCAGTTGCTTGTTCGCTGTTAAGAAGAATGTTTTCGGATGTGTATTTGTTCCGTTCCACTGAGAACGATAGGTTGTGTACAATGGAATGTCTCTATTTACCCCGGCTGCCGCAGGATTCACTGCATACGGATTAACCATGAATAAAGTGCGACGCGGGTACTGCTGTGCTTGAGATGTAAATGCACAAAGCAAGATGCCAAAGGCAAGATACTTCGTAAGATTCTTCGAAAGATGCTGCGCAAGGGTATGTAAGATGAATCTATTCATACTTGATGGAAACCACTCCGGTTAAAGGTTCTTTGCTCTTGTCGTAACTCACCACGTAATAGTAATCCGCTGGTGGAAGCGGTTCGTTGTTGAGTGTTCCTCTCCAAGGATTCGCGTAACCATTCGATTCGAAAACCAATTGTCCATATCTATTCACGACTTGAACGTGCGCGGCAGAGTATCCGTCTAATCCCCCTATAACCCATGTGTCGTTCGAGCCATCGCCATTCGGCGTAATCGCATTCGCAATGAAAATGCATCCGTCTTTCAGCGGAACAAACACGGTGCGCGTATAAACACAATTATTCACATCGGTGACTTGCACGCGATAGTTCCGATTTCCTGCAAGTCCAGTTGCGAGAGGCGTCTGCTGCGCTTGCGCGTCGTTCCATAAAAAACTAAACGGTCCAAATCCGCCTTCAATTAGAACCTCTGCGGTCCCGTCTAAATTATTGAAACATGACTCTTCAGTTGAACTAGCAGATAAATTCAAGTTGGAAGAAAAAACAGGCTCCACTGTAATGATTTCATTCAAAGAACAACCGGCATCGTCTTCCACTTGAATGGAAATTATTCCAACCCCAAGATTTGCCAATTGATATTCCAATAACGATTGCGGAAGGATTTCGTAATTCCCTTCAGCAATGGTAATGTGCAAGGCACCTGTTCCACCTTCAAAAACTAAATTCGCTTCACCATCTGTGTACTCAGAACAAGTTGGACCAACACCACTGCTAAAAATTTGCAATGAATCTGGATAACTCAATTCGAAAGGAAGTTGAAACGCGCAGCCATTTCCATCGGAAATAACCAGGGTATCGGCTCCTCCACATAAATTCGTCAATGTTCCAGAAGCCAATCCTGTCGATCCGTTCGAAACAAGTTCGAATGCGTAATTCCCCACTCCTCCTGCTGAAGAATACGCAATTGCTCCAGTGCATTGGTTCGCACAAACAAGATCTGTTTGTTGCGTAAGTGATGCTTGAAGAACAGCTGGCTCTTCCAACAAAACGCTGCTCGAGGCTAAACATCCGTTTTCATCAATAACTTGAACATTCACAATTCCCGCATCTAAATTCATTAAAGTAAATGGAAGGAGCGAGCTTGTTGAAAGTTCTGTTAAAGCACCTGATCCGCCTGAACCTGAAATTTCAATACTTCCAGAAGCATCTTGAAAACACGTGAGATTATTTCCAATCAATTGAACACTTGGTGGAATAAATTCCTGAACTGAAATTACACTCGTCGTGTCTCTGCATCCGAAATTATCCGTTGAATGAATAACGAAAGAACCAGCGCTTGGTGCATTGAAAGAGCAACTTCCGTCCAATGAATTGGTAGTTGCAACAACAGCGTTTATTGACGTATCCCACAATTCATAGTTCACAGGAACATTTCCACCAGCATTCAAATTAATTTCTTGAGATTCTGTTGTACATCCAGATTGTGTTACAGTTGCCGTTTGTGCGAAGGGATTCGTGATACATGGATTGTTAAAACATCCTTCAACCACTTCGGTTTGAAAAGCCGAACCTGCACCGGAATAATTTTCAAAATACTGAACACCCATTTTCACACAAAGGTTTCCACATGTGGTGAACCTTCCAACTAAAATTTTATTTCCGCTACTCAATAAAACTGAAGGGTCATTCGGCATGCGGAAAAACAAAGTGTTCGATAGCGCCAATGTTGTATTTCCATTTTCCCAATTGTTCAAAGCGTTCATCTCAGAGGAAACATGGTACAGCGATGGACTAGCGTTGTTGCATTCACTTCCAACTGCAAAACGACTGTCCCATTCTAACGATGGATCCGATGCGTAATCTGCGCAATTAATTCCTCCCGAAAAATAACTTCCATTTGTATGTTGAAAGAAATCACAATCGGAAGAAAGCTGAACGGTGAAGTTCGGATTGCTCTGCAATCCTCCACCAATAGAAGTTAATCTGTAATTCGAATTCGGAAATGACACATAGACATCGTAGGTGACATATCCTGTAAGATCGGTTCCGTCAATAATTCCGTAATGAGCAGTGTAATCAGCTACAAGCGAAACCTGCGCGATTGAAGCACTCGCCACAAGGGCAAGCACAAAGACTTGTACGACTTGAAATAAATTCCACCGCCTTTTCATTGACGATAAATTTAGAGTAGGAAAACTTAATACGAAAGGACTTTGTCCAATGTTGTTCTCAATCGATTGTTAGCCATGAAATTGACCTCCAATCCTGCATTGAAAGGAATAGGAGTATCTAAACTTGCACATCGTGTAACTGGAGCATCAAGATATTCAAAACACTCTTCAGTAATGCGCGAAGCCAACTCCCCGCCTATTCCACCCGTTAGCGAGTCTTCATGCAACACAACAACACGTCCGGTTTTCTTTACTGAAGTCATTACGGTTTCGTAATCCAACGGAGCCAAGGTGCGCAAGTCGATCAATTCGATTCCTGCATATTTCTCTTCCTTCAACACATCCATTCCCCAATGAACACCGAGACCGTAAGTCACCAATGTTAATTTCTCTCCGGCTGAAACTATGCGTGCCTTTCCGAATGGAAGCGTGTAATATCCTTCCGAAACCTCTTCTTCAATACTTCTGTAAAGTATTTTGTGTTCGAAGAATAATACAGGATTCGGATCTTCAAACGATTGACACAACAATCCTTTCGCGTCGGAGGGAAATGCAGGATATGCGATTTTCAATCCGGGAGTGTGGAAGAACCAAGCTTCGTTGCTTTGACTGTGGAAGGGTCCTGCAGCAGCACCTCCGCCTGTTGGCATGCGCACAACAACGTCTGCGTTTTCCGCCCAACGGTAGTGGAGCTTCGCTAAGTTGTTTACAATCTGATTGAAACCGCAAGTCACAAAATCTGCGAATTGCATCTCCACCATGGCCTTGTGACCTTTCATGCTCAGTCCAAGTCCAGCACCCACAATAGCAGATTCACACAACGGCGTATTGCGAACACGACCTTTTCCAAATTCTTCTAAGAAACCTTCGGTTACTTTGAATACTCCCCCATATTCTGCAATGTCTTGTCCCATTAAAACCAATCGGTCGTGCTTGCGCATGCTTTCGCGCAGCCCATCTTGAATGGCATCTATGAAACGCATTTTCTTTTTGGTGGAAGAAGAAGGTATTTCAACATTTGAAAACGGTGCGAATAAATCTTCAAATTCTTCTTCCTCATTTACTTCAATGTCTGGCTCTGCATAGGCCGACTTTAAATTCGTGTTGATTTTATCTTTCAACTTTAAATTCATGGCTTCTGCATCGCCTTGAGTAATTAATTTCTCTTCTATTAAAAACTGCTCATACATGGCCACGGGATCTTTCTTCGACCATTCGTCTATCATTCCTTCCGGATAATACTTCGTTCCACTGGCCTCTTCGTGTCCGCGAACGCGGAAAGTCATGCACTCTAAAATTACAGGACGTGGATTCTTACGTATGCTTTCAGCAATCTCTTTAACCGTTGAATAAACTTCAAGAATATTGTTTCCATCGATCTGAATAGCATCTTCTTTCGGCATTCCATATCCGATTGCTTTATCTATAAACTGCTTGCAGCGAAATTGCTCACGACTTGGCGTAGACAAACCCCATGCGTTATTCTCAATACAAAAGATAACCGGCAGATCCCAAACGGTTGCCACATTCAATGCTTCATGAAAATCTCCTTCGCTTGCACCACCGTCTCCACTGAATACTATTGTTGCTTTCTCAGAGCCTTCCAATTTATTAGCTAGTGCTATTCCGTCTGCAATGCCTAGTTGTGGGCCCAAATGAGAAATCATTCCAACAACATGATGCTTCTTCGTTCCGAAGTGAAACGAACGATCGCGCCCTTTTGTGAATCCGTCTTTCTTTCCTTGAAACTGAAGAAACAATTGTTTTAAATCTAAATTTCTGGAAGTGAAGATTCCCAAATTGCGGTGCATGGGTAAAATAAATTCATCTTCATCCATTGCCATTCCTACACCCACGGAAATTGCTTCTTGTCCGTAGGAAGAGAACCATTTCGAGATCTTCCCCAAACGCAATTGACTTAGCATCTTATCCTCGATTAAACGGGGCAATTTAATTGCTTCGTACAATGCCAATAATTCTTCCTTCGAAATGTCCTTTTTATTGAATTTCATATTGCTCAAATTGAGCCGCTAAAGTAATCCGAATGCGGCACCCTTAAAATTTTCTTCACATTTTTTAACATTCTGTTAGGATTTAAATTTAAATTAGCGCGATATTTTCGCACACATTAATAAATACAAAGTTGTTTTTATGAAACTATTAAACGAAATTAAACAAGAAATTGCGCGCCGAGAGAAAGAACTAAACTCATTGGTAGACGCTGCTAATCTTATTGCTTCTCTCCAGAGCGGAAGAGGCAGAAAAGTTAAAATCACTAGTAAAATCGCTTCTATCTTGAGCAAAACTGGCACTTTAAAATCATCAGCAAGCTCAGAACGTCGCGGTCGTCCAAAAGGTTCTAAAAACAAACCGGGTGCTAAGAAAACAGGTCCAAAAAAAGAGACTGTTGCAGTAGCAGCGTCACCAGCGGCTCCTGCGGTTCCTAAAGTTTTGAAGAAGCGCGGAAGAAAGCCAGGTTCAGTAAAAGCTAAAGTTGCGAAGACTGGAAAAGCTGTGAAAGCATAATAATATTTTTTATTCATTTTTTTTGGTTGAATAGACCAACAGCATGAACACTATTGAACTTCAAGTAAGTCCTGCCCAATCGGCTGACTTCAATTATTTAGAGGAGAAAATTCAACACACGTTGAATTTATCTCCTCTTTCTTTTAAATGGCGCATCGATAAAAAATCGATCGACGCGCGGAAACGTAACGCGATTGTCCTGCTCCGAATTTCCGTCATTGCAGCAAATGAAAAGTTTCCTACTGTTCATCAACGTCAGTTTCAACATGAAATAAAAAGTTCGGCAATCGTTATCGGTGCGGGTCCGGCCGGATTGTTTGCGGCACTGCGACTGCTTGAACTGGGAGTTAAACCCATTATTATCGAGAGAGGAAAAGATGTCCGCGCGCGTAGAAGAGACCTCGTTGAAATTACACGAAACGGAATTGTTCACGAAGATTCCAATTACTGTTACGGAGAAGGTGGTGCCGGAACCTATAGCGACGGCAAGCTCTATACGCGAAGTACAAAAAAAGGAAGCGTGGTTCGCATCTTAGAAACGCTGGTTCAATTCGGAGCTAACGAAAACATTCTAACAGAAAGCCATCCTCATGTGGGAACAAACAAGCTTCCACAAATCATTGCCAACATGCGTGAAAGTATTTTGTCCAATGGCGGAGAAATTCATTTCGAAGAAAGGGTCGTTGACTTCAATTTGGGAAACGATTCCATTCACGAAATCAAAACAGCAAAGGGAAATTCCTTTCAAGCAGACTCTGTTTTATTGGCAACCGGACACAGCGCACGAGACATCTTCGAATTGCTTCACGCAAAAAACATTGCACTTGAAGCAAAGCCATTTGCTATTGGTGTTCGTATTGAACATGACCAGCGGACAATAGACAAGCTTCAATACAAGTGCGACGACCGCGGCGAATTTCTTCCTCCTGCCAGTTATTCCATTGTAACGCAAGTCAACGATCACGGCGTGTATTCCTTCTGCATGTGTCCCGGTGGAATCGTTGCACCTTGCGCAACTTCGCAAGAAGAGATTGTAACAAACGGTTGGTCTCCTAGCAAGCGCAATAATCCTTGGGCAAACTCCGGAATTGTGGTTGAAGTGAAGTTAAGCGATCTTGAAAATTTAAATTACAGCGGGCCACTTGCTGGAATGCACCTTCAACAAGACATTGAAAAAAAGGCCTACGAACTCGGTGGCTCCAATCAATTTGCTCCGGCTCAACGCGCCACCGATTTTATCTACAATAAAAAAAGCACCACACTTCCAAGCACTTCATACAGCCCCGGGATTGCCGCGGTGAATCTTCGTGAATTATTTCCGAAATTTATTTCAGAGTGTTTAATCGGTGCGCTTCAGCATTTCAACTCGAAGATGCCAAATTTCTCCGGACCGAATGCTTTGCTCCTTGCCCCTGAAACGCGCACCTCTTCTCCGGTAAGAATTCCTCGCGACAAAGAATTATTGAATCATCCTGAGATAAAAAATCTATTTCCTTGCGGAGAAGGTGCTGGTTATGCAGGCGGAATTGTTTCTGCTGCCATAGACGGAGAGCGCTGTGCAGAAGCTATTTTAGAATTTATTTCGAAAAAGAAGAGTCAATAAGCTCTGCCAATTCCCTGCCTATAAGCGATCCAATTGCTACCCCTATTCCACCCAATCGAGCCCCTACAAAAACATTCTCTTGCGCTTCCGTTACGACAGGACGTTCATCTTGTCCAACACCTAAAATACCACTCCACGCCAAATCAATTTCTATTGCAGAAGTTGTATGTATTTTTTGTTGAACGAAATCCAATAAGCTAGCAATTACTTCGTCGGTATTGCCTTGGACGTCAGTAGATTCCGTATTCGGAAACATATGGCGCATGCCTCCCATTAAAATTCTCCCATCTATATTTCGAAAATAGTTGTATCCTTCTTGATGATGAAATGTTCCGTTTAATTTTAAATCGGGAATAGGCTTCGTAACGATAACTTGATTTCTCTTAGTACGCATTTCTATTTCTTCGAATAAATGGGGGTGAAAAGAGCTTATGCAAAACACCAATCGTTTTGACTTCCAATTTCCCACTGATGATTCAATCTGCATTTCACTTCCAATCGCCTGAAAACTCTTTACTTCAACGCCATTGAAAACTTTAACTCCTGTTTTCAAAGCACGGTCAACCATAGCCCGAAGCATGGCTCCCGTGTTCAATCCTCCCTCATATTTATTCGAAATGACACCAACTAAATTCAATATTCCTTGAAATTCTGATTGGGTTGAAACAGCATATGGACGCAGCCCTATTCTTGAATGAAAGGCATCATTAAATTTTTCCACCAGTGCGCAACACTGAATAAAACTTTCTTTATCCTCTTCAAAAAACAATTCATGACCTCCGTTCCAATCAAGCTTTAAAACATCTTCAGAATAATTCTTCACCAATTTTTCAATTCCTCGAAATCGTCTAACTCCAAGGTTCACAACTTCATCAAATGACATATCCTTCATGTCGTCTACAAATTCAGAAATGCTTCCAAAGCATGCAAATCCAGCATTTTTCGAACTTGCACCATCACTCAGCCAACTTCGTTCCAGCACGCCAATTTCCAAACGGGGATTTTTATTCTTCAATTCAATAGCCGTGGAAAGTCCTGCAATACCTGCACCTACGACAAGCACATCGAAGGTTTCCAAAAACGACTGTCTTTCCCAATAACTCGTGTTCATTAAACAAATCTGCAAAAAAAATCACATCTTACACAATAAAAAAATATTTACTAAAAGACAATTAATAAAAAATAAATAGCGTTACCAAAGAGAACCTATAAAAACCCAACGCTATGAAAAAATTATTTGCTGTATTATTTTGCGCTGGAAAGATCCTACTAGCGACCGCAACAAATATTCCAATCGAATTTGAAAAGGACTCGGAAAAGTTCACTTCAGAAACGAAAGATAATTTGTTTCGTTCTACCGAGGAACTCTATTTAGCTAAGGGCATAAAAGTCACTTTACAAGAGCCTTCAAAAAATGCTGATGTTAAAAAGCTCACACTTTTTTACAAACGTGAAAAAGAGTTAAAAGAATTTTTCAAAGAGGAACATTTAGACTTTAGCCGCATTTCATTTACCTACGAAGCAGAAGGAAAAAAAGGCCTGCCAGTCATTAATGTCGAAATTGTAAATAATGAAGTCATAGCGGAAGTTATTCATCCCGATAGTGTTTTCACGAATAAAAACGCTCTGTTAATTACTTGCCAACCGGAAGACACAGAACTTGCGAATACGCTTTCTTACAAAACATTAACCTCACAAGATGAAATGTACAATGCGAACGTATCATCTTACTTCGAAAATAAAATTATACTTATTCGGGAGCTTATTAAAATTGATTTTCAAAACGGAAAAGTTCCTAACAAACCTGTTATTGCGCAGCTTCCCATTTCGGCATCAGAAAAAAAGAGCTATCACTTGCTGCACTGGAATAACATCAATAGAGAGTGGAGTAAGATCGGAACAACAGTTCGAATTACCTCGAAAAAGGATAAGAAATATTTCTCTGCAAAAATTGAAGAGTCTGGAATTTATGCCTTAGTCGAAAGCAAATCTGTTAGTGTTAAGCCTATCGTTGTTACCGCTCCTAAAAATGCAGCTATAACCTACATCGAACTTATCTCTAGCGAACCGTTCGTTCGAATTGAAGGCACCATTTCAGACAACCAAAAAGAGGCCACCTTCAAAGGTCCTAAAAACCACAAAGACTGTATAATCCGAACTGTCTGTCAAGATGCAACTGGAAAAGAGTGGATAGAAGAAACACCGGTTAAGAATAAAACTATTCTCAGCATCTTCAACAATAAAAAGAAAACAAACGCTTACTTCAAACAATAAACAAAGCCATGAAAAAGATCGCAACAACCCTCCTCCTCTTTGGCTCATTACTTATTGCTAATGCCAAGGACGCACCAGATGTACGCTACTTGAATTTCGAAGAACTGTCATCGAACTTCAACACTGCAAATACAAAGGGGCAAATACTAAAATGTAAATCAGCTTTCGATGTATTTCTTCCTGAAGGAAGGTTTGCGGAAGAGGGTATCGACATACTTGTTCCCAAATCTTCCAACGCTAAAAATGAAAGGCTTCTTTTTCTAAAATGGAACTATAAAGAAAAGGAATGGGCGGTGATCAAGAACAAAAAAACGGGCACTAAAACAATTAACGGCATGAAGTACTATATCGTTCATGTGAATGAGTCAGGTGTTTTCGGACTCTTTGAAAATGACCCAGCAAAAGGAAAAATCAAAGTTATTATGGCCCCCTCATTGAGATTAAATCGCATCGAATTTTCACAAAGAAATGTCCAGGTGAACTACGAGAAGCAACTTGCAAACAAGGCGAAATCAGCAGAAATACCGTTTGGAGACGTTTCGATTCTATCCGAGTTTTCAATGGATGTAACTCTAAAAAACGAATCGAAGTCAAAAACATATCGATTCAAATTAGGAGAGATCCCAAATTTTCTGAGAAAAACAAATAAGAAGAACAATACAATTGTATTCATTCGCAAGAAAGACTTAATGCGCATCAGTAATTCATCAATCCCAAACACTCCAGTACAATGAAAACTAAAATCCTAATTATCGGTCTACTGACCCTGTGCGTAAATTCATACGCTCAAAAGCAAATTCAAAAATGTGACTTTGGAAAGGCGCAAAAGGATAAAAAAATATCCTTCTCGGGCATTGTTGATCACATAAGAAGCCATGGCTATTTCAAACTAAAAGTTAAAAACACGACCAAGGACTCTTTGGCGGTTCGTGTGGAAACCGGACGCGTTTTTTATACCGCTAGCAATGGCTATCAGCCCTTTGTAGTGTTGCGCTCTAGAGAAATCTATTTAGCCCCTGGCGAAGAGTCAACCACTTTACTGAACACCGCATGCGGGAACGCATCGGCTGCCTCAACAAGTAATGGTTTTAGTGAGTTAGGCAAAACAGAAATGGGCAGTGCAAATCTTGTAGCTGCCTTGGAAGAGGTTGAGTCTAAGAGGTTAGGCAATCATGAAGGAATACAGCAACTTGTTTGGGCTTTTACCAATAACCATTCGGTGGCATCCATTGTGAGTTACAGTAATTTAGAAATGACAACGAATCCACTTCAGGCAATTGCTGCTAAACATAAAAAAGTTCCCCTTCCAAATTACAAAGTTGACTACGAAGAATCCGAAGAAGGATCTGGGCTTGCATTCTCAGGGAGACCGAAACACGTAGAAAGCAGTTTGCAATTTGTCTTGAACCAACAAGAAGATGTTCGCGTAGTTCTGCGCAACGAAGCCGGGGAAATTGTAAAATATGTTGAACTCATTCACGGTCAAAAAGCAGGACAATTAAATTTACCTGTTACCATTGACCTGGCCGGTTTTTCACGCGGAAACTATTCTCTCTCTGCAGAAAACAGCGAAGGCAAATGCCTAAACCAAACCGCTATTGAAATCTAACTCCCTTCGGGGAGTTATTTTTCTTTTAATTTATTGCTTTTCGGATTATCTTTACTTGTGATTTAGGAATCTTATTTAATCAATTATGAATGCTATTCGCATACTTATATTCTGGGCGTCATTCCTCAGCCTTCTTGTATCGAGCACTATTCTTTCGGCGCAAAACGAATTCGTGAGAATCAAAAGTGAAGGCGCAATCTTTGACAAAGACACTGAAAAGAAGTTAGACGGAGTTCAAATAATTGTGTTCAAAAACGGAGCGCAGGACCAAGTCGTTGATGCTGGTAATTCCGGAAAATTCGACTTCACCCTTCCATTAGGCTATTCATACGATATTAAATTTTCAAGAGCTGATTATGTAACCAAAATTATTCGTGTCGATACACGTAACATACCTACTGAAGATCGCGCGGGTGGATTTTTAATGGAATTCAAACCTTCTCTTTTCAAATATATTGATGGTTTCAATACTGATATTTTGAAAGAGCCAATCCGGAAGTCTTCGTTCATTTCACAAACAAATTCTGTAAGTTGGGACAATCCTTATGGTGAAATGATGGACATAAAGATTGAAGAGGAATTTAAGCGTTTGGCTGATTTGGCTAAAAATGGTGACAAGCAAAAAAAGGAATTTGATAAATTAATTCTAGAAGGTGATGGGAAAATGACTGGATCGAAATACGAAGAGGCCATGAATAAATACAAAAGCGCCTTAGCTATTTTCCCTTCCGACAAACCCGCCCAAGACAAATACGACGAGGCAGAAAGAAAATACAAAGAATTTTTAGACAATAAAAACAATGACGCCCAATACACGCAGTTAATTAAGGATGCCGATGTTTTATTCAAAAATCAAAATTGGGAAAGCGCAAAAAACAAATACGCCCAAGCCAGTGTAATTCGAAACTCAGAAATTCATCCGAAAAATCAGATCACTGAAATCGACAAAAAATTGCTTGAGTTAGAAAATGAGAAAAAGTTCAAAGCCCTTGTTGCACGAGCCGACCAAGAATTCAACGGCGAGAACTTTGAGACCTCCATTAATTCATACGAAGAAGCACTACTAATAAAAAGTAACGACACCTACTCTAAAAAGCAAATTGAAGCTGCAAAAGCGGCGCTCTTGGCCATTTCCAACGACAAAAACAAACAAGAAGAAATTGAACTTCGCTACAAAGCGTTAATTACAACTGCAGATGACCTTTTCTCTAAAAAACAATATTTAGAATCTATTGCCAAATATGAGAGTGCTTCTAGTGTAAAACCCAATGAAGATTACCCACAAGATCAAATCGACAAAGCGAACAAGGCCATTAATGCGAGTAAAACTGTGGTCAATAACACCCCTCCTGCTGTTGACCCTAATCTTGCACAATATAAAAAGTTACTTGAAGAAGGAGATAAGCTTTTGCAAGAAAGTAACATGACCAACGAATCTAAACTAAAAGAATCACGCTCAAAATACAACAGTGCTTTGGCACTTAAAAACGGTGAAAGGTATCCGACTAAACAGATTGAAACCATCGAACAAGCTCTTGCAAATCTGAACACCTCAGCGAATAATTCTGGCGAGAGTTGGAGAGAAAAAAGAATTAGACAAGAAAACGAACTTGAAGAAGTTCGAAGACTAAAGGAACAAGAATTGGAGGAAGCCAGAGCTGCCAGATTAGCGGAAAAAGAAGCGGCTGAAGCCGAAGAATTAAGAAAAATAGAATCTCAAGAAGAGGGAAATTCCCGACGCGAAATTGACCTAAGCGCAGAAGAAAAAGTTGAAGAATTCTATAAGGACGCACAAAAAAAGGCGGAGAAAAGAAAGATTTTGGATATCATTCAAGAAAAATCTAGAGACAGCTTAAATCGCACGGTAAACCAGACGAAAGAACAAAAAGTTGTGGATAAGGAAATTGAAGAAATTGAAAAATCGGAAGATAAAATCTACGAAACTTCTAAAAACAATGAAGCTGAAATATTAGAGGCTGAATCTAAAATCAAATCTGAACTTGAGCTCACGGAAAACCTAAAGGAGGACTACCGTAAGGCGCAAGCGCGCAATATAGAGACGGCGAATACCAGCATTGAACGAGAACAACAGCAGGAAACTACATCTCGAAAAAACAACAAAGACAAGGAAAAAAACACACAGAGAAGTGTTTCTCGAGAATTAGAAAGGGAGAATGAAACATCATACCAGTACACCGAAAAAGAAAAACAGAAATTAACTGAAGACGCTGAAGAAATTCAAAATTCTGAGACTCGCCAAATCTCCTTAGATAATGAAAGTAGAAAAATTGAAGATGTAAATCTCAAACTCGAACAAAGCGTCATTGAAAACGAAAGAGAGGCCAATGAAAATTCAAGAGCAAAGGGAGATGAAATATTAGAAAGAACCAGAATCCAAGTGAACAGTGAAACTCACGCTTCCGAAATAAAAGAAATCGAAAAGGATAATAAAGAGGGAGCAACTGCTGATAAGATACGCAAAGAAATCTCAGAAGAAGAGCAGATAATTTACAAACCAAAAGTAACTGAAGAGATTTCCGAAAGATCATATGAAACAAGTCAGCCGAGTATAAACGTACTTGAAACCACCGTAAAAAAAGGTTCTAAAGTAATAGTTTATCGCAAGGTAGTTTCCAAGTCCGGAACGTTTTACTACCAGAACGACGAATGTATTTCAGTGGATCAATGGCTTATTGAAACGAAAAGAAAATAATGCGCATTCTCATTCTAAACGGTCCCAATTTAAATTTACTGGGCACACGCGAGACTTCCATTTACGGATCTGAAAATTTACAATCACTGTTATCTCTTCTTTCAGAAAAATTCCATAACGTCAGTTTTTCACACCTTCAATCCAATCACGAAGGAGTGCTCATTGACGCCATACAACACTCTGAAAAATACGATGCTATTGTATTCAATGCGGGAGGATATACACACACTAGCGTTGCAATAGCAGATGCTTTAGCTGCTGTGAAGCCAAGAGTAATTGAAGTTCACTTAAGCAATGTTATGTCAAGAGAAAAGGAGCGACATACATCGCTCCTTGCACAACATTGTTTGGGGACAATCTCTGGGTTTGGTTTTGATTCTTACGTGTTAGCTGTTGAACAGCTCACACGATAAGCCTACCCTGCTACTTCCGCTAATTTTACTTTTAGTCCCTCGAAGTTTGCAGCAATATGCAATTGGCATCCGAGTCTGCTATTTCCTTTCACGAAGAATGCCTGATCTAACATGGCTTCTTCATCGTCGTTTCTTTCTCCTAAATCATGATCTGAAAGAATATACATATGACAACTTGCGCACATGGCCATTCCGCCGCAAGTTCCTTCAACAGGTAATTCGTATGACTTGCAAAGCTCCATCATATTCATTCCCATGTCGGTTGGTGCATCTAATAAATGCTCCTTGTCTTCTCTATCCACAACTGTAATTTGAACTGTATTTTCCATACTTAAAATCCGTTTACTCCATTAACCGTGGTGTACTTCAAAACCAAATTCTTATCGGGGTAAATGCGTTTGAATGCACTTTGAACCATCAATGTCGTTTCATGAAAACCACATAGAATTAATTTCAATTTACCAGGATAAGTATTGATGTCTCCTATTGCATACAAACCAGGAACATTCGTTTGATAATCGAACGTGTTTACTTCAATGCTGTTCTTGTCTATGTTCAATCCCCACTCAGACAACGGCCCCAACTTCGGGCTTAATCCGAATAACGGCAACCAATGATCTGTTGTTAAAACAGTTCTCGTTTCATCGTTGTGTTGAAGGGTAATGTTGCGAAGAGTATCTTCTCCGGCTAACTCAACAACCTCTGCGTCTGTGTGCAGATTAATTTTTCCTGAAGCCGCCATGTCAAGCACTTTTTGCACTGAATCTGGATGACCGCGGAAACTTTTGCTTCTGTGAACAAGTGTAACTTCTTTCGCCACACCATTTGCTAAGAAAACAGCCCAGTCTAACGCAGAGTCTCCTCCACCACTGATGATAACCGACTTATTGCGATAGAACTCTGGGTCGCGAACGATGTATTCAATTCCCTTGTCTTCAAAATCCGAGATGTTTGAAATAGGTGGTTTACGTGGCTCGAAGCATCCCAATCCGCCAGCAATAGCAACAATTGGAGCAATGTGTTTCGTTCCGCGAGTTGTAGTCACAATGAACATCCCATCTTCGGTCTTTTCAAAAGACTCAGCTCGCTCTCCCAAAGTAAAACCAGGTTTAAACGGCTCGGCTTGCTTCATTAGATTATCTATCAGCTCACCAGCCAAAATTTCAGGGAACCCTGGAATATCATAGATAGGTTTCTTCGGATAAATTTCAGTCAATTGTCCGCCTGCTTGAGGCAACGCATCTATCAGGTGACAACGTAATTTGAGAAGCCCAGCTTCAAAAACGGTGAACAAACCACATGGGCCTGCACCAATAACAAGGATATCAGTTTCAATCATAATTGTGAAGTCGAGCAAAATTACTTCTTTCACTACACATAACGCTCAAACTTCTAAAATTCATTAACATTTGAAGGGGAATAATGTTTTTTCCTGATTGAAAAAGAATAAATCTTAAATTGTGCTACCTAAAACTATCCAAATGAAAAAAATTTTACTGGCATTAACTGTTGTATCTGCTGTCAACACAAGCGCTCAGTGTGACGGCAATCGCTATTTGAACTACATCTTTAGCGATGTTCAAGTGACGTCTGATGTTCCTTACGGAGAAAACTTAAAAAACAACGGAACGAGTCAAATCTTGTTATGCGATGTTTACCAGCCCGTTGGCGATAACGTCATCAATAGACCTGCAGTGATTGTTGCTCACGGCGGATTTTTCCTTTCGGGATCGAAGACAGGTGCCGATGTCGTTCCAATTTGCGAGAGACTTGCTAAGATGGGCTATGTAGCCATTTCTATAGAATACAGATTGGGTGTGACCATCACTGCGAACTTGGCTGGACCCATGACCGAGGCCGTAATGCGTGGTGTTCAAGATGGAAAAGCAGCAGTGCGTTTTCTTCGTAAATCGGTTGCTGTTGATGGAAATCCATACAACATAGACCCCAATGAAATCTACATTGCTGGATCTAGCGCGGGTGGATATATTGCCTTGCACATGGCTTATTTAGATGAAATGGCTGAATTGCCAGCGTATGTCAACACGAGCAATCCAGGATTATCTGGTGAGTTAGAGGGTGACAGTGGAAATCCGGGATATCCTTCTGATGTAAAAGCTATTGTAAACATTGCCGGAGCCATTGGCGATACGGCATGGATTCATGCTGGCGACGAGCCTGCTTTATTGTTTCATGGAACGAATGACCAAACGGTTCCTTACGGATCTGCCATGCAATATGCATTCGGTGTAGCACCTGTTGTTGAAGTAGATGGAAGTAATAGTATTAATGAGAAAATGGATCAGATTGGATTGGAACACTGTTTCGAAATTTATGAAGGTCAAGACCACGTTCCACACATGACCAATGCGGCTATTTTAGACACAACCATGAGTATTATGTCGAATTTTCTAACGCATCATATTTGTTCTATTCCACTCGATTGCAACTACCGCACAATATCTGTGGGAACAGATGAGTTAAGTATGAAAGAAGAGGATTTATTGGTTTATCCGAATCCAGCAAATTCGAATGTATTCATTGGAAGCACTGATATTAAACAAATTGAAATTTACAATATAACAGGAGAATTGGTAGCCGCAGAATTCAATACAAATCGAATGGAAGTTTCCAATCTTCCGAATGGCTTGTATGTATTTCGACTAACCTCTTCAACTGGAAAGACGAATAAAACCGTAATTATTCAACATTAAAAAATGCAATTGAAAAAAACATACCTACTGACGCTGCTTGTGCTTTTCTTAGGCACAATAGCGGTAACTGAAACTGGGTGTTCCAGTCAGAAGAAGGGATATAATTATTCTGCGCATAACAAACGTAACAAAGCTGCTAATCGATCGCAAAGCAAGCGCTTTAAAAAAGCGGGCGGTGATCAATTAAAATTTAGTTGTCCGAAGTTTAAAAAGAATTAACGAACGTATTGATTTTACTTACAGGGAGTCCAATTTGGGCTCCCTTTTATTTTAAAAACAAAACAACCTATTCAGCAAGAAAGAATTACCTTCGCGAAAAACTATTGCAATGCTCCGTTTATTAAAAGTTTCATCCGTGAAAAACTATATAAACGCTACTTTAAAAAGTACGGCAGTTTTTGCATTCTTTTGCGTTTTTGGATTGAATGCTTTTGGGCAGGATTGTAATGGTTTGAATGTGACACTTGGGCCTGACGTTGAATATTGCAATGACGCTACCGTAACCATTTCCTCTTCCTTTACAGGAGGACCAAGCGCGGGTTCACCAAGTTACACTTGGTCTTTGGCACCATTTCAAAATGGGAACACATTGCAAAGTTCACCAATTCAAGGAGCAAATTCAAGTAGTTATTCAATTCCTAGTTTTAGCAGCACAAATGATGGTCTTTACATATGTACAATTTCATTTCCAAATGGATGTTCCGACATCGATACAATTGAAGTTGACCAACCGAATGGCAACAATAATTTCAACCTGACTTCAGGTAATGACTTTACTATTTGTCAGGGAGCCACAGTAAATATTAACTCTTCCGTTTCAGACGTTCCCGCTGGCGCAACTGTTAATTATTCTTGGATAAGTAATCCCGTTGGCTACACATCAAACGCTGCAGACCCGTCATTTTCGGATTTGCCTGTTGGAACCTACAATTTTATTGGGACGGCAACTGCTAATGGCTGTTCAGACAATACTCAAATTCAAATTACAGTAGCTAACTTTACTATCTCTGCTGGAGCAGATATTACGATATGCCCTGGACAAAATGTTTCATTAAACTCCACAATTACAAATGGACTAACTGCTCAGCAGCAGAATAATGTTACATATAGTTGGTCTAGCAGCACTGGTGGATATACTTCAACCCAAGCGGATCCTACTTTTAGCAACTTGCCTGCAGGCAACTACAATTTCACCGTAAACGCAACTTATAACTCGTGCATTTTTACTGATATAGTAAATGTTAATGTTATTTCTCCTCAGATAACCAACCCTGCCGGTTTGATCTATTGCCTCCAACCTAATCAAACTTCCGGTATTGTTGGTTTTTATATAAACCTTCCAAGCAATGTAGGTTCTTTAGTTTCTAATTACACAGTAAATTGGAATGACAATAGCCCTATTCAAACCTTTACAGCATCGAG
>Ga0208483_1000094_pt1 | contig 19001 bp, 14 predicted proteins | sample LakMenE01Jun11ns_FD_150659 | JGI IMG/M metagenome (GOLD analysis project Ga0208483, IMG submission 150659) | Freshwater microbial communities from Lake Mendota, WI - 01JUN2011 deep hole epilimnion ns (SPAdes) | ecosystem: Environmental > Aquatic > Freshwater > Lake > Epilimnion/Euphotic zone ... | reverse complement strand
TCGCGACAATGAATTTTGTAACGGGCGCAACGGGTTTAATTGGAAGTCATCTTGTTCTTCGATTGGTGGAAGAAGGACTGCCTGTTACCGCTTTATTTCGAAATGAAAAAGGGCAATCGGAAGTCTTCGAATTGTTTCAATTCTATGGAAAGGAAAATCTATTTTCTCAGATTCAGTGGGTGAAAGGAGATGTGGAAGACGCTGATGACATGTTCGATTTAACTGAGGGAATAGACACCGTCTTTCATTGTGCGGCAATCGTTTCATACCACAAAAAAGATGCTTCACGCATGTTGGACGTAAATATCAACGGAACGAAAAACGTGGTGAATGCGTGTCTTGAAAATGAGGTGAAACACTTAATTCACATCAGCTCTATTTCCGCCTTAGGCGATTCAAAAGGAACTGTTATTAATGAAGAAACACCGCGTGATTTCAACGATTATCATTCAAATTATTCGAAGGGAAAATATCTTTCAGAACAAGAGGTTTGGCGCGGAATTCAAGAAGGATTGAATGCTACAATTTTGAATCCGGGTGTCATCTTCGGTCCGAACAATTGCACCCGCAGTTCAGGAACCATGATTGCTCGGATAGATAAAGGCCTTCCGGCCTTGCCCGCTGGTGGAAGCGGGATTGTTTCTGTATTAGACGTGGTGGAAATCATGATACGCGCAGCTAAACAAACACCCACTAACGAACGCTACATTCTTTGCGCAGAAAATATTCGTATGTCGGAACTCTTCACAAAAATTGCCGACGCCCTTCAAGTTAAAATTGGAAAAACCATTGCGAAGAAATGGCAGATTAAGCTTGTTTTTTACATGGAGGCGCTTGTGGAATTGTGCACTGGAAAACGCGCCACCATTACGCGGGAGATCATTCGAAACTACGATGAGGTAAAACAATTCGATGGGAGCAAAGCAAAGCGCGTTTTCGGATTTGAATACCGAAATACCTTTTCAAGTATTGAAGACACCGTAAGGTATTACAAGGTTCTATCGAAAGGTGCTTCGCAAAGTGACTAGTAAAGAAAAAGCCCCTTCAACAACGTTGAAAGGGCTTAACCAAACCAAACCTCAAAACCTAAAATCGTATTATCTGTCGGCGTAAATCCAAACGCCAAGCTGGATGTTTATGTTCTTTTTCATAGTCGTTTTGTTTTCCTTTTAACAAAAATGTAAAAGAGTCTCGGTCCAAATTTTCCGAATAAAGCAAAGGCCCCGATAAACTGATTATCGGGGCCTTTCAATTCAGAATAGGTTTCTATTATTCTACAAGAAGCATCTCAACACGACGGTTTCTTGCTTTACCATCTTCAGTATCGTTTGATGCAATAGGTCTGTCAGGTCCGTAATATAGAATTTCAAATCGATGATCGGTAACACCCCTAGCTGAAAGATATTTCTTCACAGATTCGGATCTGCGTTTCGAAAGAAGGATATTCGAATCACGATTTCCAACGTTATCCGTATGCCCTGAAATACGTAGCTTCCAAGAAGGGTTCGCCAACATAAGCCCCGCCAGTTCATTCAAACTTGAATATGAGCTTGAGAGAATAATATCGCTTGTACTATTGAATTCAAGGTTTTCGAATGCCTTCTTCATTACTTCTTTTTCTTCTTCCTTCAGAATAATTTCCTCGGCCTCTTTCGCAAATCGGAAGAATCCATCGAGCTCTCTGTAAGCGTTTTTACCACGAAGATTTGGTGCGGTGACAAAAACAGTTCTAACAGTGTCAGAATTGTATCCTTCCAATTTGAACTTCGCCGTTTTGGTGTCAATATTTTTTCCATAACTGTAAACCCCGCCACCTTGAGTTACTTTCTCAATTTTAGTGTCCACATTGAAATGAGTTAGCTCAGCAGCTGGACAACCCTTCAATTCAGCAATTCCGTAAACAGTAGGGCAAGCGTCTACTTTGTCAATGATGTTGTCTCCGTCTGTGTCTGGGCAACCATTGTATTTTACTAATCCTTTGGTATCTGGACAATCGTCTACACGATCCATAACACCATCTGAATCACGGTCTGGGCAACCGTTGAAAATAGCCAAGCCTTTTTCAGTCGGACAATCGTCTTTCGAATCGCCTATTCCATCTCCGTCTGTATCGGGACAACCTTTCAATTCCACTACTCCAGCGACTTCAGGACATTCGTCTTTAGAATCTGAAACACCGTCTCCATCAGTGTCTGGGCAGCCTTGGAACTTAGCCAAACCAGGAAGATCCGGACAATCGTCGTCCTGATCAAATATTTGATCGCCATCACGATCAGGACAGCCATTATACTGAACCAATCCTTTATCATCTGGACAATCATCTGTGCGGTCCATAACTCCGTCAGAATCGCGGTCTGGACAGCCGTTGAAATTCGCCAATCCCTTTTCATCTGGACAGTCATCTTTCGAATCTGTGATTCCATCTCCGTCTTTGTCAGGACAACCCTTTAACTCAACTACTCCAGCAACATCTGGACAATCGTCTTTTAAATCGGTAACGCCGTCTCCGTCCTTATCAGGACAGCCGTGAAGTATAGCCAATCCCGGAACATCTGGACATTCATCCGCTTCATCTCGGATGTGATCACCATCACGGTCAGGACAACCACGAAACTCCCATGTCCCCGGATCCTTGATACACTGATCCTTTCGATCTGAAACTTTGTCGTTGTCGCGATCTTTAATGCGTTTGTAAGCAATAGGAATTCGAACCATCACATAGGCGTCAAGTCCGGAAATGTCCTTCGTCCCAAATCCGTCTCCACGAAGGAACGCACGATAGGGATACATGCTGCTTGTTCCGAAAGTAACAGGCCCAAGGCGCACTGCAAGACCGGTGCGAGTTCCCATTAGACTATTGTAACTGAATGGGATTGAAACTCCGGCAATGCGGTGATCCCATCTTGGAGTAATTGAGATGGTTGTGAAATCGTGAATTTTGTTCGGGTTTGAATTAAAACCGAAAGCAATGAAGTTCGTTTGATTGATGTATAAGTCCCTCCAAATGTGATAGTCTATTTGTGTACTGAAGGCCGTTGGCAAATTCATTTTGTAATTCGCTCCGGCACTCGTGCCTCCGAAACGTGCGCTGAGCGTATCGTCCAATGCAGCAATCGGTGTTGTTCCGAAATCCAATTTCGAAATGTCCCAATTCGAAGTGTTCGCTGTAAAGTCTGCGCTCTGTCCACCCTTAGAGAATTTTACTCCTCCTAAGTCTGTCATAGAAACACCTACTTTTAACTTGTATTTATTTTCATTGCGCTTCCAAACATTCGTCTCACCATCCATGTCATGTTTGTGTTTAGCGAAGTCAGGGCGCCACTCGTAGATCAATCCAAAATCAAATCCAATTCCCAAATTTGAAACTACGCGATAGTTCAAATTATTCTGATTCGCTTCGAAGTTTGTTGAGTGTCCGTATTGCACATCTGCGTTGTACAACGAAACCGTTGAATCAGAATTTACGGAATAATCGAGATTGTCTACGAACAAATAAGCCGACTGCAATCCTTGAAGGGCTTTCAGCGTAACACCCGCCTTCAAAAAATGTTTCTCTTTATCCATTAACACACGTCCATATCCCAAGGCATATTCCATCCAAGACATGGTCTGAATGGATAGCTTATCATTGGTAATTCTTGTGTTGAAGAGCGAGGGGTAATTCAACGAATTGTACCCAAGACGAAATAAATCGCCGCCAACGCCATCTACATTTAAATAGGTGCGAGCTCTCGCCGAAAGTGAAATAGAATTTTTCTCGTTGAGGGAAATCATTAGACCGGGCAAATAGATATTATTGAATACAAATGCTCTTCTGTTGTCTTCAAAATTCGCTGTGGTGAAATCTTCTGTTGCAGGTGTTGGGTCTAACAACGGATAAGTTGTTGAAGTTAACCCTCCATCGCGAACCAAATAACTCGGTTTGAAACCCATGAAATTATTTGCTACTCCGAAGCCCGTTCCAAACAATTGAATTTCGAATTTCAATCGATTGTCGGCCAGATTCGCTGGATTAATCTGCACGCTCGAAAGTCCACCATAGTTGCTCGAGCCAATGCCCAAGAGATCTTGAGCTTGAGCGCCTACCATGGTTAGCGCAGAAAAAACGAGAAGTAAAAATTTTTTCATGAAATAATAAATTACTTAAATATGGTTTTGGTAAAGTAAAGAAAACCCATAAAGCACCAACAATACGACAACAATTCAAAAGTGTTGAACATCTGACGTTTAAAAAAAAAGCAGATAGAGGAAACTTAAATCGTTCGTTGACGTACTTTTCCAAAGTGAAACAAATAGCATTTCTTCTTTTCATTGGGTTGGCTAACTTGGCAGTTGGACAAGATTTTCGCGCAGCAGCCATTCAGCAGTATGCTGAAGGAATTTATGACGTCGCCCTACACAGCATTAATCGACTAGAAAAATTCGAGGCCTGTGATTACTTCATTAAAGCCAATGCGCTTCAGAAACTCGGACAATTTCAACAAGCGAGTTTGAACTACAATGAAGCGAAATCAAACGGGTGCAAAGACGAGTCTCTCCTGCTGAATAATGGCATTTGTGAATATTCCCTCGGTAATTTAAGCGAGTCCGTATACTTGTTGAAGCTTTACACGCTTGAACACAATGACAATTTTCAAGGACACTATTGGCTTGCTTCCGTCTATTACCTTCAACATAAATATTCAAAAAGTCGCGAGGAGCTAGAAACAGTTTTTTCATTGAATGAAAAATATGCTCCGGCTTATTTTTTAGATGCTGCCATTCACCAAAGTAGAAAACAATTCGGTGCAGCCGCAGAAACTTTTCTCGAAGCATACGCCCTAGATGGCACGTTAGAAGAGGCCCAACTTCAAGCAGGAATTTCCTTACTCGATATGCAGAAGAATGAGGAAGCTCTGGTAATTTTCAAACAAATGTTAAAGCCGTCTAGCAGTTCTTACATCTCAGCCTTGTATTATGCCGGTGAAACTTCATACTTGTTGAAGGAAAACGATGATGCTTGTAATTACTGGAAAACCGCAGCCGAATTGGGAGACTATGATTCAAAAGAGATTGTCCGCACGTGGTGCGAAAACAAGAAGAAGCCGATTTTCAAAATACGATCTTCACGATTAAAGTTTTAATTCAGAACAACCTTCACGCTCCAATTGGCGCGCACTTCAATGGGCTTTGAAAAAACACTTACGGGTTCGCATCTCATTTTTTGTTGAAGATCCACAATGTCCCATTGTCCGTTTCTATTCACGTCGTGCACCAAACGAACCGTGTACTTTCCTGGCTGAATTCCGCTAAAGACAAGTGTTTCCGAATAGTCTACCTTTCTAACAACAGCTCCTTTTTCATTGCGAAGTTCAACAAATTTCTTGAAACTTTTATCTTCCAACAGCGGAATAGAAAGTTCGAGATTTCCTAATTTTTCAGCGGATGGAAATTCAAAATTCAATTGAAGGGTATCGTTCGTTGTTCCATAGGCTGTTTCCCAAGCGCCGGGTAATATGCGTATGCTTCCCTTTCCAACAAGTTCACTCGCATTCGCATCTATTTGTATCGCGAAATGAAGAGGAGAATTGGTTTCTACCAGAGTTCCGGATGCTTTAATTCCTTGAACAGTTACTTCGCAGGTGCTTCGTTTCAAAACCGTATAGGACGGGGCTTTCACCAAAATTAATTCTTTCGGTTTTTGTTGAATAGAACCTGAAAATTTGAACTTCTTCAGCTTCGCCGACTTCGCTATAAAAACACTTAAGGTATCTGCCGGCTGCTGATTGAATGAAAAAATAATACCTTCAAAATTATTGTTCGGAAGGGCACCTTCTCTTCCGCCTAAAGCGAAAAACAAGGTGTCGCTGTTCTCCAAAGATCCGTAACGAAACGGAAAATTCGCTGCTGATGGAGACAGTCGAATTCTATCTATCATGCCATAGGCGCCAACAATGAAGCCGCTTCCAACAGAATCTGTTTTGAATAAATCTTCTGTTATCTTCTCAACTTTCTTCGGGGAGAAGCGCAAATTCAGCGGGTACATTTGTTGTGTTGAAACGGGTTGTTCCATGAAATCGCCGATTTCGTTTTCATCCCAAATTCTGTTTTCATTCAAATCGGAAAATGCAGCAATCTGGAAATTGGCTTTCGGCAAATAGTTGAAAAGAAACTCGCCTTTTTCGTTCACTTTCTTGGCATAAGCCACTTCACCCAACAAGCTATCTGAATAGAGAATTACTACTGCCTTTTCAGGCACTCCACCTTTTTGAGCATCGTAAACCGCTCCACTAATGGAAGCCGAATCGAGCGTGCTTCCAGTAGAAAAAACAAAATTCAATGAAGCCTTATTTCCTTCCGTAATATCTGAAATGGCATTGCCAAATTCTATGGTGTAAGTCGTATTCGCCTTCAGCGTATCGTTCCAAGAAAGCATGGCTAAACGTTTGTTGCAAATCAAGGTGGCCGGCTGTTTCAGCGCGGGAGAGATAATCACCTCATTCGCCGCACCTGCTTGAACGAACTCATCGAAATTCAATACAAGGGTGTTTGTAGCCACATTCGTGGCGAAAGAATCTATGCTTTGTGTAAGTAATTTCGGCGGAGTCACATCTTTTGCACCGCCGTTCAGTCCGCGCACTTGCGCACAACCCACTGCAAAGAGGGCGCTTCCGATAACGATGCTATTTCGAAGATTAAAAAACTTCATTCGCTAAAATATTCGCTATTTCTTCCAAGCCTGTTAAATCATCTTCGTCGAAGAAGTCGAGTTGTGTACTGTCAACATCTAACACCCCGATGACTTCATTCCCCTTTATAATCGGAACTACAATTTCACTTTTCGAAGCGCTGCTGCAAGCAATATGTCCGGGAAACTCATCGACATTCGGAACAATAATCGAAGCGCCATTTGACCAAGATGTTCCGCAAACACCCTTCCCATGCTCAATCTGTGTGCAGGCCACAGGACCTTGAAAAACGAACAGATTCAGGGCGTTGTTATTCACGATATAGATCCCCACCCAAAGAAAATCGAAATTTTCTTTCAGTAAGGCCATTACATTTCCGGCTTTCGCAATAAAATTCGGTTCACCGTTACACAAGGCAAAAGCCTGCGCACAAGCGGCTTTGTAGCGTTTTTCCTTCGAAAGCTCTTTCGAGATAGTTGGTAATTCAGACATAGAAGTTCAAAAGTACAACACGATGACAAAAATCTTGTGATTTGTGTAGAAAGGCGTTACCTATATTTGCTAACCTAAAGACAAAATGTATGTCATCAACTAATTTTAGAGATCGCCACAACGGCCCTCGCCAAGAAGAAGTCTCACACATGTTACAAACCATTGGTGTGAACTCTATTGACCAATTGATTAACGAGACTGTTCCTGCACACATACGCTTGAAAGCTCCGTTAAATATAACGAGCGCGCTCAGCGAAGACGAGTATTTAAGTCACGTTTGGGAGCTCGGAAAAATGAATGTGGTTGCAAAAAACTACATTGGTTTGGGTTACCACCCGACCTTTACTCCGACGGTTATCTTAAGAAATATTTTCGAAAATCCAGGATGGTATACGGCCTATACTCCTTACCAAGCCGAGATTGCTCAGGGACGTCTAGAGGCAATCTTGAACTTCCAGACCATGGTTACCGATTTAACTTCATTGCCTATTGCAAATGGAAGTTTGTTGGATGAAGGAACTGCAGGAGCGGAAGCCATGATTTTGTTCTTCCACAGCCGTTCAAGAGCGAAAGAGCAAACCGGAGCAAACAAGTACTTCGTAGACGCAAAGACTTTCCCACAGACAATAGATGTATTGACAGGACGCGCTTTCCACCTCGGCATTGAGTTGGTGATTGGCGATTATAAGACGCATGTATTCACTCCAGAATTTTTCGGAGCTTGTGTTCAATTCCCAAATGCAGAAGGAAGTGTAGAAGATTATTCACTTTTCTGTGAAGGTGCGCATGCAAACGACGTATACGTTTCAGTAGCATCTGATCTAATGGCATTGGCAACATTAACACCTCCGGGTGAATGGGGAGCAGATTTGTGTTTCGGAAACTCACAACGCTTCGGTGTTCCAATGGGATTCGGTGGACCACACGCTGCGTTCTTCGCAACGAAAGAAGATTTCAAGCGTAACATGCCAGGACGTATCATCGGTGTTTCGAAAGATCGTCACGGTAACACGGCTTATCGCATGGCGCTTCAAACGCGTGAGCAACACATTCGCAGAGAAAAAGCTACTTCAAACATTTGTACGGCGCAAGCCTTGTTGGCTGTAATGGCTTCTATGTTCGGTGTATATCACGGACCAAAAGGAGTGAAGAGCATTGCAACCCGCATTCATACTTACACGCATTCGTTGCGCAACGCATTAGTGAGCGCAGGAATAAATGTGGTGAATACTTCGTTTTACGATACGTTAACGATTGCTTCAACAGACGAAGGAATTCAAGAACGTGCAGCTTCACACAACGTAAACATGTATTTCCACGCTGGTGGTTTAAGTCTTTCATTGAATGAAGCAACGAAGCCAGCAGACTTGAATGAATTGTATTTCATTCTAACCGGAAAAGAAGGATCAGTAAGTTTAACTACCGAATGTTCATTCGGTTCAATGGCAAGAACATCATCATTCATGACTCATCCGCATTTCAATTCACACCACAGTGAAACAGAAATGTTGCGTTACATGAAGAAATTAGAGAACAAAGATTTGTCTTTGACTCACGCCATGATTCCTTTGGGGTCTTGCACCATGAAATTGAATGCGACCAGTGAAATGATGCCTTTGTCTTGGCCTGAATTCAACAGCATTCATCCTTTCGCGCCAGCGAATCAAACATTGGGATACCACAAGATGTTGGAAGAACTCGAAAGAGATCTTTGTGAATGTACTGGTTTTGCTGGTGTTTCACTTCAACCTAACTCAGGTGCTCAAGGAGAGTTGTCTGGATTGTTAGTAATCATGGCTTATCATAGAAGCAGAGGAGATGGACATCGTAACATTTGTTTAATTCCTTCTTCAGCGCACGGTACCAACCCTGCATCTGCAGTAATGGCTGGATTAACCGTTGTAGTTACGAAGTGTGACGAAAACGGAAACGTTGATGTAGCAGATCTTCGTGAGAAAGCTGAATTTCACAAAGACAAACTTGCAGCATTAATGGTAACTTACCCTTCAACGCACGGTGTATTTGAGGAAGCCATTAACGAGATTACAGATATTATTCACGCCAATGGCGGACAAGTATATATGGACGGTGCGAACATGAACGCTCAGGTTGGACTTACCAATCCGGGTAACATTGGCGCTGACGTTTGTCACTTGAACTTGCACAAGACCTTCGCTATTCCTCACGGTGGTGGCGGACCTGGTATGGGCCCTATCGGTGTGGCAGCGCACTTAACCCCTTTCCTTCCTTCAAACGCATTTGTAAAAACAGGTGGAGAGCATGCCATTAACGGTGTTAGTTCTGCTCCATTCGGAAGTGCATTGATCTTGTTAATTTCATACGGTTACATTAAGATGTTAGGATTCGACGGAGTGGCTGATGCAACGAAGTACGCCATTCTTAACGCGAACTACATGAAAGCGAAATTGAAAGATCACTACGATGTTTTGTATACAGGAACGAACGGTCACGTTGCGCACGAAATGATTTTAGATTGTCGTTCATTCAAATCTTTCGGGGTGGAAGTGGAAGACATCGCGAAGCGTTTGATGGACTATGGATTCCACGCGCCAACGGTCTCTTTCCCGGTAGCTGGAACAGTTATGATTGAGCCAACAGAGAGCGAACCGTTGGTTGAACTGGATCGTTTCTGCGACGCTATGATTCACATTAAAAAAGAGATTTTAGATGTTGAAAGCGGTGCTGCAGATAAGCACGACAACATGTTGAAGATGGCTCCGCATACTGCGCAAGAATTGACTGCAGACGAATGGCATCACCCATACTCTAGAAGCGCTGCGGCTTATCCAATGCCAGGCTTGCGTGAAAATAAATTTTGGACCAGCGTGGGTCGTGTTGACAACGCATATGGAGATAGAAACTTGGTATGTACTTGTCCGCCTATGGAAGCGTTCATGTAAGACAGACCTTACACTTTTCAAAAGGCCTCACTTCGGTGGGGCTTTTTTATATCGCCTCAATAAGCAATTCCAGTGGCTTCCACGACAAATCAAATGTCATAGCAATGTCTTCGTTGGTGAGGGTTCCGTGATAGAGATACACTCCATTGCGGAACCCTTTCTGATTTCGAATCAGATTTACGATTCCTCCTTCGTCGCCCAAATCTAGAATTACCGGAGCAAAAATATTCGAGAGTGCATACGACGCAGTTCTTGAAACGCGCGCAGCAATGTTCGGAACACAATAATGAATAACGCCGTGCTTGCGGAAAGTGGGGTTCTCGTGATTGGTGACTTCAGAGGTTTCAAAACATCCACCGCGGTCTATACTCACATCAACAATTACGCTTCCCTCTTTCATTTCTTGAACAATTTCCTCGGAAACAACAACGGGTGTTCTTCCTTTCTTGGCGCGAATAGCCCCAATAACAACATCGGCATATTTCAATGCACGCGAAAGCTCAGAAGGCTGAATGGTACTCGTCCACAAGTGAACGCCTAGATCGTTCTGAATGCGTTTCAATTTATAAATACTGTTATCGAAAAGTTTCACGCTCGCTCCTAAACCCAGAGCGGCGCGAGCAGCGTTTTCACCGACAGTTCCAGCGCCAATAATGACCACTTCCGTTGGACGAACTCCTGTTATTCCACCGAGCATAAGTCCTCTTCCGCCGGTGTGGTGACTTAGGTATTCTGCGGCTAACATAATGGATGTATTCCCTGCTATTTCGGCCATTGCGCGAACAATGGGGTAAATTCCTTTTTTATCTTGTATGTAATCCCACGCAATGGCGGTTATCTTTTTCGCTGCAAGCTGAACGAAACATTCTTTGGACTGAACCGGTAAATTCAACGCTGAAATAAGCGTTTGCTTTCCCGGCATGAGTTCTATTTCTTCCAAGCTCGGTGGGGCCACCTTCATAATGGTGTTGGCCTGAAAGACCTGCTTGCGATCGTAAACAATGGTTGCACCGCTCTCGCTGTAATCATGATCCAAGAAATTACTCTCGTTTCCTGCTCCAGATTCTATAATAACCTCGTGACCCCTACTTACAAGTAAGGCAACACTTTCGGGAGCCAAAGCCACCCTTCGCTCTTGAAACGATGTTTCCTTCGGGATGCCTATAGTTAGGCGCTGCATATTCTTTCCAACGTGAAGCATTTCTTCTTGTGGAGCAAGCGCTGTTTCGTGCGCAATAGAATGATAATGTTTTTTAGGAAGGGCCATAAGTGAGTATTCTCATCTTCGAAGTTACGAAACCTTGCTTATTATTTTTGAAAGGACGGAATTATCTGCTATTTTTGGACCTCAAAATAAAAACTATGTCACATTCAGATTCTCCAAAGCAAAGTTCATTGTTCTTATGGTTCATTGTTCCAGCCGCTGCAATTCTAACTTTGATGTTCGTGAACATCAATAATAACGCAGCTGTCCCAATGACTAAATTGCCTGGGGCCGTTCCTGCGAAAGAAGTAGAGGAAGTGAAGCACGAAGACCACAAAGCGGCTGCAGATACTTCAGCTCATGCTGCAGGTGCTCACGCGGCAGATGCTCATACTGGTGAAGATGCTAAAGTGGAAGAGGTTAAAGTTATGGTAGAAGCAGCTCCTGAAGTTGCTCCCGCTCACAAACCAGCTCACTAAAATTCAAAAACACGTTTTCCGTCTTCCTCGCGAATGCGAAGGAAATGATGCTCGTCTAAATAATCGAAAGCCACTTCCGGCCATTCGATAAAAACATATCGAGCGCCGAATAAATAATCTTCGAAGCCGAACTCTTGCAGTTCGGCTTTTGATTTTACACGATACAAATCGAAATGATACATACGCTCGTTATTGCGCAAATGGTATTCATTCACCAAAGAAAACGTTGGTGAACTCGTGCTTTCTTCCCCCAACAATTTTGCAATAAGTGAAATGAAGGTTGTCTTGCCCGCGCCCATTTCCCCTTCCACACAAAATACACCCGACGAGTGTTTTTGAATGAATTGCTGAGCGAGCGATTCTAATTCTTCCAACGAATAAACCTCAAACTGCTGCATGTTATTTCGATTGTAAGACGATGAACGGAATGATCATTTCCTCCAAAGAAATCCCTCCGTGTTGAAAGGTATTTTGGTAGTAGTTCATGAACTGATTGTAGTTGTTTGGATAAACAAAGAAATCATTGTTCGTTGCGAATACGTAGGCGGTGCTAATGTTCTGCTTCGGCAAGTGGGCTTCACTCGGATTTCGAACTTCGAAAACATCTTTCTGATTGTAGTCTAGATTTCTTCCTGCCTTGTAACGCAAGTTTGAATTGGTGTTGCGATCACCCACAATGCGAATGGGATTCTCAACACGCACTGTTCCGTGGTCTGTTGTAATAATCACCTTGCACTTCTTCTCTGACAATTGCTTCAGCATTTCCAACAGCGCGCTGTGCTCGAACCAACTTTCAGTTAAAGACAAGTACGCCGGCTCATCATCTGCCAACTCTTTAATCACGTCCATTTCAGTGCGCGCATGACTTAGCATATCTACGAAATTGTAGACAATAACATTGAAGTTGTTTTTCAATAAATTCGTGTACGACTCGGCCAATTTCTTTCCAGCATGATAATTCGTAATCTTATTGTACGACCATTTCACATCGAGACCCAATCGTTTCAATTGTGTGCCTAAGAAATCTTCTTCGTGCATGTTCTTTCCGCCTTCGTCTTCTTCACTCTTCCACCAATTAGGATAAAGCTTTTGCATTTCCGAAGGCATTAATCCAGAGAACAGCGAGTTGCGAGCGTAGTGCGTGGCTGTGGGAAGAATACTGAAAAACAAATCTTCTTCTTCTATTCTATAAAACGGTTTTATATGTGGAATAAGGGTCTTCCATTGGTCGTAACGCAAGTTGTCTATGACCAACATGAAGACAGATTCATCGGCCTTCGCGGAGGCAACTAAAGGCGCAACACGCTGACGAAAAACAGAGTTCGAAAGCAAAGGAGCCTTCGAGAAATCTTTCATCCATTCAAGGTAATTCTGCTTGATGAATTTCGAAAATTGCTCATTGGCTTCGCGGCGTTGCGTCTTGAAAATTTCATTCATGCCTTCGTCGTTTGAACCGCGAAGCTCTTGCGACCAATAAGTCATTTTCTTAAAGAAACTCTTCCACTCTTCCGCGTTCATGCGCTGACCGAGCTGCATGCTTATCTCGCGAAATTCTTGACGATAGTCGTTGGTAGTCTTCTCACTCACCAAACGTTTTTCATCGAGATTCTTCTTTATGGTCAGAAGAATCTGACTCGGATTAACGGGTTTTATGAGGTAATCGGAAATTTTCGAGCCGATGGCATCTTCCATAATGTGCTCTTCTTCACTCTTGGTGATCATAACAATTGGAAGGGAAGAGTCAATTGCCTTCATGTCCTGAAGCACCTGCAACCCGCTCAATCCCGGCATGTTTTCATCCAAGAAAACAATGTCGAAAAACTCCTTTTTCACAAAATCAATAGCGGATCGCCCATTGTTCACAGTTGTTAGCACATAGCCTTTTTGTTCGAGGTAAAGAATGTGCGGTTTAAGCAATTCGATCTCGTCGTCGGCCCAAAGTATTTTTACAGGATTCATTTCTAATTTTTATGTTGAAAGCAATAGTGCAAATGTCGTAACGAAGTAATGCGAATAAATTGCATGCCCGTAAAAATTATGAAGACTATATTTGTAAGACTAACTTAAACTTCATCATGAAAAAATTTCTTCTCCCGCTTGTTGCAATTCTATTCGCTGGAATGAATGCATTCGCTCAGCCAGGCACTTTAGACCTGACATTCGATACAGATGGTATTGTTTTGGTAAATCCGACAAATGTTTTTGATAACGCGCAAGACGTGATTGTTTTGGGCGACAATAAAATTTTCATTTGCGGAACTACAGGCATGTTTACCGATTTCGATATGATGGTTGCGAAGTTGAATGAAGATGGAAGCTTCGATACTTCCTTCGCAAACAACGGTATTTTCACACTTGCGAATACAGCTGGATCAGATTTCGCTTACGACATGACTCTTCTTCCCAACGGAAATATTCTTGTTGTTGGTGCTAAAAGCATAACAGCTGCCGATACACAATTCGCTGCTTGGGCCATTAAACCCGACGGAACGCTTGATCCGTCATTTGCCGTGAACGGAGTTTATGAGGACAACCTAGACACTGGTGAAGAATACATCAATCAAGTGCTAATCAACAACAACTTAATTTATTTGGTTGGAAGAAAATTCACGCCGGGATTCAGCTACAATTCCATTGCTGTTCAGTGTTTAGATCTTCAAGGAAATCTAGTTACCACTTTCGGAACAGGAGGAACTGCAACTTTTCAAACAAGCAACACAGACGAGTTTAGTGTAACCGGTGCAACCATTGTTACGGAAGGTGCAATTGCCATTTGTGGAGACAAGTACAATCCAAATACATTTACTTCAGTGCCAATGATCATGCTCATGACCTTGACCGGCGGGCCGGTTGGTGCTTTCGGAACAAACGGATTGTGGCTAGACGCAACAGGAGGAACTTATTACGATATTGAATATGCAAATTCAAAATTAATTGCTGTTGGAACCAACGGTTCTTCATCAATGGCTCGCAGACATAACATTGATGGTTCTTACGATACTGCTTTCGGAACCAACGGAACATTTGCTAACGCGGTGGGTGGATACAGCGCATTCTACGATTGCGCTTTGGGCGCAGACAATAAATGGTATGCCTGCGGAACAACAAGTTCTGGATTCATGGTTCGCGACGTTGTTGCCACGCGATTCAGCAACGACGGCGTGTTAGATGCAACTTGGGGAGGAACAGGAAACGTTGTGACTTCGCTTGGAGATTCTTTTGATGATTCATACGGAATTGGACTTCAGCTCGACGGCAAAGTGGTTTGCGCGGGACTTACTTCACAGCCCGGTGGAAATGACATGGGTGTTGTGCGCTATCAAGGCGACAACGGAATCATTTATGTTTCAGGTTGCACGAGTACTGACGCTTGTAACTTCGATCCCGCTGCAAATGTCGAAAACGGTACCTGCTACTTCATCGGGGATCCTTGCGACGACGGATTAGCCGCAACAGATAACGACGCTTACAATTTTATTTGTATTTGCGAAGGAGTAAGCAGTGTGGAAGAAAGTAATGCATTCGGTCTGACTATTTTCCCGAATCCTTCACAAAATGAAATTACTTTAACAAGCGATATTGCTGGAAATGGAACGGTTAGTATTGTAGACATGACTGGTCGTGTGGTGCTTCAAAGCAAAATGGTCATCACTGCTTCGCAACGATTAAACATTCAAGACTTAACGAATGGAATTTACTCGTTGGTTGTAACTGTTGATCAAAAACAATCTGTTGTTTCATTCGTGAAAATATAATTGATGTTAGACAAAATTCCAGACTTCATCCCCTATAGTTTTCTTGCGCTTCTTTCTCTTGGAATAGGGTTCTATTTATTCAAAGACACCGTTCGCTTCGCGCTGAAAAGCAAAAAGACCCCGGGGAGAATTGTCAATTGGATGAGCGCAACCGATCAAGGAAAGAAATATTTCTATCCAGTTATTGAATACACGCCAGAAGGAGGTGAGTCCATTCGCGTGCGAACAGAAGACCGTTGCGAAATAGAACCCATTTATGCTGTGGGAACGGCCGTGACGGTTAAATACGATTCGGCTAACTTCAAAACTATTCGTGTTGAATACCCTAAAAAAACTTCCTAACGAACCGATGTTGTTAGAATAGACTATCCTTTTAAAATCTGAAAGTAGAAAAGACTAATTTGCAGTCTTATGTGGGATTTCATTCAAAGTATTACCAACCCAGAGCAAATTTTGCACATTGGCGGCCTGGCCTTGGTGTTGATTATTCTTTTTGCTGAAAATGGAATTATCATTGGCTTCTTTCTTCCGGGAGATTCTCTTTTGTTCTTTACCGGACTCATTACCTCAACTCAACCCGAACTTATAGACACCCCTATTTTAAATCTTCTCTTGTACATGTCGGTTGCTTCATTAGCGGGATGTCTATTTGGGTATTATTTCGGATCGAAAGTTGGACCCGCTATTTTCAACCGAAAAGATTCGTTCTTCTTCAAAAAGAAATACGTTGAAACTACACACACTTTCTACGAGAGGCACGGAGGAAAGACCCTCATACTTGGAAAATTTCTTCCTTACATAAGAACCTTCGCGCCCATACTAGCCGGTGTAATTCGTGTTCCGTTCAAATCATTTTTAGGATATAACGTCATTGGTGCTATTGCTTGGGTTTGTTCTCTCACTCTTTTGGGGTTCTTTTTGGGTGAAAAATTCCCCGGAATAAAGGACTATCTCGAATATATAATTCTCGGATTCATTTTATTGACGAACGGTTACGTTGTTCTCGCCTATCTCAAAGAGCGTAGAAAATCAAAAGCAAAAGAAAGCGAGGTCATGGATTGACGTGCTTATCTTTGCACCATGGAAAATTTCGATGTAGTTGTTGTTGGCGCGGGTCCAGGCGGATACGTTGCTGCTATTCGTTGCGCTCAATTGGGTATGAAAACCGCATTGGTTGAGCGTTATTCAACACTTGGAGGAACGTGTTTGAACGTGGGATGTATTCCTTCAAAAGCCCTCTTAGACTCTAGCGAGCACTACCACCAAGCGGTTCACACTTTCGAAGCACACGGAATTGACTTGGGCTCAAAACCAAAGGTGAACCTTGGACAAATGGTGAAGCGTAAGCAAGACGTAGTAGACCAAACAACAAAAGGCATTGATTATTTAATGAAGAAAAACAAAGTGACCGTTATTCACGGACATGGAACTTTCACTTCTTCAACAACTGTTTCCATTGCAAAAACAGACGGAGCAATCGAAGAGGTAAGCGGAAAGAATTTCATTGTAGCTACCGGATCAAAACCAGCGAACTTACCCTTCATTCAAATCGATAAAAAACGCGTTATTACAAGCACCGAAGCATTGAAGTTGGAAGAAGTTCCAAAGCACTTGATTGTTATCGGTGGTGGTGTAATTGGACTTGAATTGGGAAGCGTTTATGCGCGTTTGGGCTCTAAGGTGAGTGTGGTTGAATTCATGGATGGAATTATTCCGACCATGGATAAAACAATGGGGAAAGAACTTCAAAAATCATTGACCGCTATTGGCTTCGAATTCTTCCTTTCACACAAAGTGAAAGAAGTAACCGCGAAAGGAAAAACCGTTACGGTGAAAGCAGACAACGCGAAAGGAGAAGAGCTTACCCTAGAAGGTGACTACGTTCTTGTTTCGGTTGGAAGAAAGCCGTACACAGACAATTTAGGATTAGACAAAGCGGGCGTTCAAGTAGACGAACGCGGAAGAATCGTGACTAACAATCACCTTCAATCAAGTGTTCCGAACATCTATGCAATTGGCGATGTGGTGAAAGGCGCCATGCTTGCGCACAAAGCGGAAGAAGAAGGAACATTCGTTGCAGAAGTTATTGCCGGACAAAAACCACACATCAACTACAACTTAATTCCAGGTGTTGTTTACACGTGGCCTGAAGTTGCGAGTGTTGGATACACTGAAGAGCAATTGAAAGAGATGGGCAAGAACTACAAAGTAGGAAGCTTCCCATTCAAAGCCAGCGGAAGAGCGCGTGCGAGTATGGACACCGATGGATTGGTGAAAGTATTGGCCGACAAAGACACCGATGAAATCTTAGGGGTTCACATGATTGGTCCGCGTTGCGCAGACATGATTGCTGAAGCCGTTGTAGCCATGGAATTCCGTGCTAGCGCGGAAGACATTGGACGCATCTCTCACGCTCACCCAACATTCACCGAGAGCTTCAAGGAAGCGGCGTTGGATGCGACTGCGAAACGCGCGATTCATATTTGATCCGTAGGATTTTACCGTTTCTTCTTCCCACCACCGAAGTAGGTTCCGATAGACCACGAGCGTTCCATGAAGGTAATGGATTGCTGAGCGCGAGCGTTTTTGTCGCCGTCTTCCAGCATAATATCTCCTAGATACGATCTTCCGAATTGCGCACCGATTTGTGCGAAGAAATGTTTTCCTGCTTCGAAGCGAAGACCTGAAGAAGCGCTCCATCCCCATCCTGCGGGGTGAAGCTTATTCAAGTGACGTTCACCATAAAACGTGAAGTCTGTCCAAGGTAAAAAGAAGCCTAAGTTTCCTGAACACCACATGAAAAGCCCGCACTGATTGGTTTTGTTTCTCCACACAGGCGCGCGATACTCTGCAGCCGCGCGAACAAAATTAAATCCGTTACTGTGATGGAAATCCATGAAACTGTTGGTGTACAAAATCTGTTGATTGTTGAAGTTTCCCGTGTATTGTTGTCCTGCATATTTCACAGTATCTATGTATCCATCTATAATGCACGATTGCATTGGCGTTAATCTGTATTTCATGTGATCCCATCCCAAGGAAACAGAAAACTGATCGGTAATGAAACGACCTACTCGCGCATTGAATTGCGGTACACTGAAATACTTAATGTTCAAGTAGACGTTTGGATCAAACTTCGCAGGCATATCGGTTGCACTCGCTTCTTTCAATTCGAAATCGTATCCGTCCCCCTTGAAATGAATGTAGCTTCTTAAGTAAGAAGCTCTGTTATAACCCCAATAGATATAATTCTGTCCTTTGCGATCAGAAACCCCGCCCCATGAAGACTGTGGCTCGGTTGAGCTCTGAGCAAAACTTGTTATGCCCATAAACACAAACAGGAAAGCGAGAAGATTTTTCATAGAATGAAATAATTTGCAGCAAATGTAAATGCTTAACCATGAATCACACCGCATTAGGAAAAAAAGGCGAAGCGCAAGCGCTAGACTTTTTAAAGAAAAAAGGATACAAGGAAGTCGCCA
>Ga0208483_1000091_pt1 | contig 19402 bp, 10 predicted proteins | sample LakMenE01Jun11ns_FD_150659 | JGI IMG/M metagenome (GOLD analysis project Ga0208483, IMG submission 150659) | Freshwater microbial communities from Lake Mendota, WI - 01JUN2011 deep hole epilimnion ns (SPAdes) | ecosystem: Environmental > Aquatic > Freshwater > Lake > Epilimnion/Euphotic zone ... | reverse complement strand
AACACCTGTCGTTGGGTTCTAGAAAGGATGGTAACTTGATCAAGGTGTCTCTGATTGAGGACAGGCAGAGGCTAGACTGGAGTTGGAAAGAAGGGTCATTGTCAATAGTTATCTCAAGATCAGTGGGAACTCTTAGGTTGCGAAGCTCGCTGAAGAGAGAATAAAGCATTCGGTCCCTCCATCCTATGTTTAGGGTCTGGAGACCCATACCCGTGGGCAAATGGAGCTGGCAGTTGAGAAAGATTCCCACTTTGAACAAGAACACAACGGCACCCATCACATTGGTTTTAAAAACGGGGCTTCCTGTTGTCTTTGTTCGGAGGTGAGGAGGGATTGGCTTGTCTGTCTGGTGGATATGGAGTCTGGTAACGCTGGTTCCTGTTAAGATGTCTGGCGGCACCTCTTGCCTTGTGAAATGAGTGCACTCTGGATGGTCTTTGTTGTAATCCAAAGGCAAAACATGGAATCCTGTTTCTTTGAAGAGTTCAACCAGAAAGTCACGAGTTCCCATGGACATCTCAATCAAGGGGTCTGTTAAGAAAAACTGAGGGATTTTAATCTCTCCTTTCTCCTTACATCTTCGGATGACAGTGCTTTTCATGTCTTCTATTTGATGTTTAGAAATACCTGAGTAAGATCCATGGTCGTCGGGAATGGCTAGGATCGTTATCTGAGATCCTGCCATGTCATCTTCTCTTGTTTGTTTCACTACGAATCCTGGTTTCAGCTTAGCCAGTGGGGCTCGATCTCCTGTGCTACCCAAGGGGCAACTAGAGACCAGGTTTTGGTTTGTGTTGGTGAAACCGTAATTATCTGCTAACTGGATCAAGACTCCTTTTTCTTGCTTGATGATGTCGCAATGGCACCCGGATCCTGGGCTAACTTGAGGAATCTGGTCAAAAATGATTTGATTTTCTCGATATTTGGTAATATCTATGATATTTGGATTCATTTTGGCGGGTCCTGGGATGACCTGAACATTGGCTAATGCGGTTGGGTCTTCAAGAGTCATTGGGACGTCTGCGGTGTTACGGACCATGGCTTGGAACTTGTTTCTCCTTAGCTTGGCCACGCAGGGGATGACTTCGATTCCTTTAAACCCTTCAAATCCTTCTTCCGGACGAGTAATCTGGAGGTTGTTTTTATGGAAGTTGGTGTTGACCAATCCTTCAAGAACAGGGATGTCGAAATCAATGATCCTGGTCTCTCTTGGTTGAAGTTCAATCCGGTGAATACTGGCCCCCACTGCGTTGATGTTAGGCATGAAGTGGGCTTGGACAGATCCGTGCTCCCTGCCAAGGTCGATGAAATACCTACCTTCCTTCCAGTAAGTGGACCACCTGTGTGATCGAACAAGGTTAGAACCAATGAGGAAGTCATCTCCTTCAATAACCAAAACAGGGACGTTGTAGAGTTTATATCCTGTCTTCAAGATGAGGGTCATGCAAACGATTTCAGCGACCTCATCGACACCTGAGATGATTCCCTCGATGACGATTGTCTCTCCCGTGCGTGCCACTGGTGTTGTTTTCTCAATTTCTTCCAAAAGTGTCCGTCCAATAGCGCAAGAGGAAGAACCGGTGTCAATCAAAGCCAATCTTTCCTCACAATCGGGAAAAATGATCGGGATGTAGGGCCGATCATCGGTTAATAAAACCTCAGCCTCGGTTATCGTTGCTTTCTGGATTTTAAACTTTCGCGCTTTTACGACTTTAGACACAGGCCCTGAGGGGGTCACGTTGAGCAGACCTCCCATTGGTTTTGAGAGTTTGGTCTTCGTGGGATCTTTCCGAGTTTCAGCGGTGGTTGATGAGAAGTCTTCCATTAATTTTCGTAAAGGGGGTTCTGAAGGGGGCTGGAGCCAATCCCCGATTGTTTTCTTCCTTACTTCTTTCTTCTTTTTGAACGACCTCCACCCTTGGAAGAGTGAATGGAAAAAGATGGAAGATAGGCACATCAACCCGGTTGTTGCCATCTCTAGCAGCAAACAGGGGAACTGGGCCAGTCTTCCAACAAGAATCAGGATTCCTGCTATCAGTAGAAAGATGAAGTGAAGAATCGTTCCCCCATCGTAACAGGATCGAAGGATTCCCAAGTCAATGTCATCCACGACCTCTTTTGTGATCTTAGGCAAGAGAGACCATGGGAATTGTTTGATCAAGGGGTTCGGATCTGTCACTGGAGAGAGGATAGATTCTTCAGTGGGTGATCCAGACAGAACTGGTATCTTGCTTCTCAGGAACCCGGGGTCATCTCTCTCTTGTTCGAGAAAACGACGCCTTAGTTGTTCAGTTGTCATTTCCTTTGTTCCTGGATTTTTCCGTCTGACTTCCGGTGGCATAGCCGGGGTTGTGAAGATTGAGTTGTCGTCAAAGTCGACAATCCCTGGCACTTCAGCAGGTTCATCCTCTCCTTCGTAAGAGGAGTCGTAGTCGATGTCGTCGTCGGGATCAAGTTTAATGATCTGGCTTGATCTGAATTTGGGTCTTCTGTGTTTGGGCTTTCGGGCCCTGGGTTCTTCTCGAGCCCCTGCCCCTGCAACCGGAGGATCAGCCGGAATGGAGGGCAAGAACTCGAAATTTCGGATTTCGCTGAAATCCACTGTGTCGCGACCCCAGTTAAGGGTGCTTGGGTTTTGTCTTTGTCTTTCGTCGTCTTCGTCTTCGTCTTCGTCTTCTTCTTCATTTGGTAGGTCTTCCTGACCTTCTTCAAAGTACTGAACATATTCATTCTCATCAGTATAACTGTCAACTCTGAGATTTCTAAACATGCTTTTCTCTAAGTCATGTGAAGTCAGTTGTTTCTTGAGCCTGATGGTATGGACGACCGCCTTTGTCGTCGTGATGGTTGCCTGAAGGGGAGGGGTAGGGGTAGTGACGGACATATTTTCATTTCCTGCTTTCTTTGCAGTTTCTTCTTTCTTCTGTTTTCTTTTAATTTCTCTTTCTTTCTTTTTTAAAAGCTTTTCCAGCTTCTCAATCCTGACGTCGAGTTCATTTTCATCGAGCATCAGGATTTCTAAGTTTTCTTTGGTTTCTGTCTCTGGGTTCATTAAGTTTATTTCTTGGATAGGTCCCTCCTTTTCTATTGGCTTGTTGATTGCCTGCTTGCTAGGGGGAGAGTGTTGACTGGAGGTTTTCTTGTGCTTCATTAAATGTTGTCTCATCTCGAAGTCAATCATATTATCAATTTCACTTTCTTCATTGCTCCTCTCTATGAGATGAGTCATGGTTTTATTTGTGATTAGCATCAAGGGGTCTTCTTTTTCGTGGTCGTTGTCGCACTCTCCCGGGGACCCTCAGTCCCTGGAATCACGAGAGTGACGAGAGTTATCGGTTGCATAGCCTTGAGGGTCAGATCCATGGTGGTCGGATTCATAGTCTCCCTCTTTCCTTCCATGTCTCTTATTATCAATTCTACTGATGAAGGCAGAGGTGGGCGGGGTCTGGGCTCCTGCGTTACCAAGGGCTCCTTCAACGGGTTGTTGATCCCTTTGGTAAGTGGTTCCCTCCTGTTGTCTCTGACCCTCCCGTGGGTCTCTACGAGGTTGATCCCTTGAGTAAGGATCTTCCCTCGACCTGTCTCTCCTGTTGTCGTAGGCGTAGCCTCCTTCTCTCCTCCTCTCTGGTCCGTTTCCCTGCCAGGCTTCTCTTGGCCTTGTGTCTCCCCTCCCCTCGTTTCGCGAGTGGGGGTTAAAAAGCCGGTTATTCCCGTAGTAGTTCGGGTGGGCGTTGAAACGGGGTTGGTACCTCCGATCCTGATTCTGAGGGGGGTACCTAGGATTCAAAGGGGCTCTGTTGGGCTCTCCCTGGTATCCAGGCCGGAGCCAAGGGAGGAGGGGTTGATAGATTTTGTCCCTTTCATGGGATCGACAGACAGCGGAGTGATGCCCAAAGCAGGTTGGGCAAATAGGATCCTGAATCCTGTCTCCGGGGTAAAGGGTGCACCCATTTGCAAAATGTCCTGAAACCTTGCAGAGGTGGCAAGTCATCTCCCCGGTTCTGTTTGCGGCGAAGCGAGGAATCCGTGACTCCCCAGTAGGAGCTGATCGAGGGTTGCGTCCTTCTCTTGAGGAGGTCCTGCTCCTAGCATCACTTCTTGACCCGTCTCGTTGGGGTCTGGATTGTCGTTCATGGGGTTCTTTGTTAGCGTATTCCGACCTGGTTATGGATTCTTCATGACCAGGGGCAGGGATCTCGTTCCCTGTTTGCTTAAGAATTCCTTGCGGTTTTAGTGAGAAGATCTGGACTTTCCTCCCTGCTGAAGGTTGCTGCTGCTGGGTCATGAACTGTGGGTAGCAGGCATTCTCGATGTCAGTAGCCAGGTAACTGCAAACGAGTTCCCTGTATTCCTGCACCTTGTTGAAGGGTTTAAGATCTTTCTCCGGGATCCCTTGGAGAGATTTGACTTTGTTTTCCATCATGAAGGCTGCCTCTCTTTGCTTCATTGAAATGTCAACTGAAACTGCGATCAGAGGGTGATGGTTCCTCATGAGGGTCAAGAAGTCATGGTAGACAGCATCAGATGTCTTCATTTCTCTTCCGTTTTTGAGGGGAACATGGGCCAGCATCTTTGTCCTGATACTTTGGATTTTTGAAAGGGCGACCTGGATTGAAGAAGGGTTTGCCAAGATCTCCTTAAGTTCTTTTTCAAGCCCGTGGGTGTGCAAAGGTCCTCCTGCTGTCCTCTGAAGGCTGATCCACACTTCAGACAAAGTGCGTTTTTTGTTGGTGTAGGCATCTTGAACTTCTTCCCAACAGATTCCCTTAAGAATGCTCAAAAGGAGTGAGAAGGCCGTATCTTCGTTGAGTCCTTGTTGTTCCACAACCCTCTTGAGGATTGGGAGGAAGAGGCTCAGTGGCTTGCTCTGGGGCTCTTCGAGGCAATATTTATTTTGGGTGTCCATTCCAATGAGGTCGTATATATTCTTACTCAGTTTGGATATTGACCCGTTCTTGCTGCCGCACAGAGGAGGCATGATGAGATCATCTGTGGGAGGTGACAAGAGACTAGATGCAAAGGTCTCTGCGCTCTGAATTGCTGTTATTTTGGGGATATCAAATTTTCCCAGAAGATCGAGAACAATTGCTTTGGTGGGCTGGACACAGTTGGGCTGGTCCACAACGAACTGAAGAATCCCCCTCATTGTGTTAACTCTGGAGGCTTCATCCGGGAAAGTGGTTCTGGCGAACCGGGGTCCCAAAATCTCGGTGGGGGTCAACCCCTTGATATCGAAGTCGAAACTCTCGATCCTGAGATCCTGGTCCCGGGGATCTCTTGACCTAACAACATATTTTGGTTCGTCAAATTCCTTCTTTTTCCTTCTTAGTTCGTCTTGGAATTTGAGCCTGGTCGCTGCGTCGAGGAGATTTGTTTCGGTGAAGTATCCAGGCTGCATTCCTGATTCTTTCATGGAATCCACCATGCCTTTCAGAAGTTTTTTGTTCGTGTTGGTCCCTGCAGGGCGGGCTCTTTCTCTTGTGAATTCCTGAACACCAGAGACTCTCCCTAGATGGGGAAGAGGGTTGTAGGAGCTAGACCTGCTCTCTTGGCTGGTTGATCTAGTGCGTCCTCTGAAACTGATCACGGTGTCTTCTGAATCAGAATCAGTCTTGGAGTCCAAGTCCTTCAATTGGAACTGGTCTTCTAGCTCCTCCCATGATGGAAGTCGTCTTCGTCCTTGCCTGCGGGCGGGTTGAAAGCTGGCCTCGCTCTCAGTGGAGTCTTCTCTCTGACTTCTTCTCCCCTCTGGCCGGGGTAGTTCGAAGAAGCCTCCCTCCTTTCTTCTAGCTTCTTCTTTTTCTTGCTTCCATCTTCTCTCCTCAGGTGGTCCTTCTGATGGGTAGAAAGTTTCCCTTCTTGTTTCTTTAGGGACATCTTTGAATCCCTGCCCTGTTTTCTTCAGGATCGTCTTTCTCACTGGCTGATCTTCAAAATTGATCAAGTCGTCCTGTGGGTCAACCCGAGGCGGGGTCTGTTTCGGGTACTTAGGAGGCACTGCTTTCTTATATCTTGCTTGGCTTTGATCGGCCAAAGTGGCTTCGTGGAAAGACAATCGAGACTTCCTGGTTGTGGCTTCCTTTTCTCTTAGTTTAGCTTCGTTAGCGAGTTTTACTTTTTCTTGGTACTTCTGGATGAATTTCTGTCTTTCTTTCTCATCTTCTTCGCTTGGTTCTTCCCAACCTTCGCGCCTCCATTCAGCTGTCAACTGGTTTCGGTTTTTTAGGAGTTTCTTCATGACTATTCCTACGATGTTGGTCTTGTATCCTTTCTCTTTTTCAATCTCGAAGAGAACAAAAGCCCTGGCTTGGACAAATGCTCGATAGTACTCTCGAATCAGGTCCAGTTGTTCTTCTTCCTCCTCTCCGTCTGTGGCGAAGAGATCTGTTGGGACCTCCATTCTTTTCAAGGGGGTCCCTTGCCAGAGATGGTCTCGAGACCCCATGGAGTCCATGGCCCTGTCAATGCCGTACAGAGCTGCGATTGTCGACATAGTGTCGAGGTCAGGGAGTGAAATTTTCTTAAGGTAGTCCCTTCCGTAAGTCCAAGCCATATCCTGAAGTGTATTCGCGACAATTTCATACTGCGCGATCTGTTTCTTGGTTTGCTTGTCTAGCAGGTCGTATCTTATATCGGCGTGTTCTGGCTTGACTTCTGGGTATGGCATCTCGGGGTCGGGATTGGCTCCTGCGAATCCCAACCCAGGGTCTCCTTCGTAGTCCTTGAACAGGTCTCGAATTTTCTCTTTCAGCTCTTCTCTCGGCATACCCTTGTACCTGTCTGGGTCGTATTTGAAGGAAGGGTACCGCACTCCTTTGGTATTTGTCTCCCCCCTCATGTTGATGACTCCCTCAATGGATTCATCGTCATCATTGAACTCTTCATCCGTGTCGTTGCCGTCATCACCGGTCAGGAGGTCCGCGCTTTCTCCCCCCATGGAGTGAGGTGTGCCTCGGCCACTCTCACTGTCATCTCTTTCTTCTGGATTCATGGTGACTGAGCTTTTCACTTTTTCTTATTATTTTCTGAAATTCACTTTTGACGTGGTTGCCATGTATTGGATGGTCTCCAATTTCTTAAAATGACACGTTTCTTATTAATTTTTATTTTCTCTTTTTGTTGGTGGACAAGTTCTCTCTTTTCCCTTTTTTATGTTCTTTTACAGTTTCTTAGTTTCTTACAGTATTTTTATTTTAAGAAGGCTCCTCTTGCCTTGGATCTATAGCTGTTGCTTTATTTTGGGAAAAAACACGTCCGCTCGCATTCAGTTAATAAATTCAAATAAAATATTTAAAATTGTAACGATACTGGTCTTCTCCATGGCTGTAGTGGTGTTCTGATTTCCTTTTCCTTTCCCTTGGTTTTTGCTGCACAGTTATAGTCACTCGCTTTTTTGTCAGATTTGTCAGGCTCGTTGTTTTTGTCTTTCTTGTGTCATTCTTTTTATGTTTGAATTTCTTAATATATTCTAATTCTTTCTCAGAGCAATTGCGTCTGCCTGAAATACCTGTTAAAATAATAACAAATAGTCCAAACGGATCACTATTACCCTGCGTCGACCACCACTTGCGGGGTGACGGACGGACGCGAGACGGGTTTTGCTTGTTGCTTGTTTATCTTGGGGATGGATGTATTATACACTCAACATATATATAATATGCGGTGTTTTTAGATTGATTTTAAAATAAAGAGCAACAACCGGTCTCGATCCAGCCAGTCATCTCACAAAGGGTAGATCTCTAAACTAAAGTAGTCTATATATATCCCAAGCTACAATCCCCACAAACTAGCTAATATAGGGTTGGTAATATATCTACCTTAATTTGTCAATCTATCCCCACCTTTGTTGCTTTCGCAACGTAGGCTCTTATTAATGTTTTTGCTAGTTTTCGCTCTGCTCTTATAGAATTAGAGATACAATTGAAATGACACGTTATTTGGTTTTGATGCTTTAATTTTTAAAACTTCCTTTCAGGAAAAATACGTTGAATAGTGAACAAGTAGGTAAAACAATAAAAATGTAGCACACGGGAATTGATAATTAAAATTATTGGTAATGAATTGAACAATCTTACTTGGATGCCTTATTGGCTTGAAACTTTACACTTTAAATTGATCAAATTGGTCACTCTACTCGAATTAAAATTGTACGATCTTTTAAACTATCTACCCCTCTCTGAGTAGAAAAATAATTAAAAAATAGTCAGTCTTTTGGTCTTTTCAGTTTTTCACTTTTGAGTTGAATGTAGACGGGTAGAGGTGAATGTTGATGATGTTAAACGAGTGAAGTAAAACGAGTGACTGAAGTCTTTTTCTTCAGGCTTCTGACCTGTGCCAGACACGCACATAGTCAAAGCCATCCTCTCTTCCCTTATCACACTGGTACCTCACTAAAAGGGAAGGAGGTTCACTCATTTTTCAACCGTCTATCTTATTTTTTGGTTGGCTTCGCAGTCTGTTTGAAGGAGGTCTCCAATCTCTCCTAGTGGCGAGACACCGAAAAAGAGTCTTAGTTTATGGAGAACATCCCAGGCAAACACTTGGTTAAGGCCAACTTTTAGTAAGAAGCGATTAATTTGTTAGTAGTAAAATGAAAAATGTTAATCCTTAAACGTAACCTTTACCATATTTTTGTTTGTTTTTCTCTTTTTTTCTTTTAATTGTTTCCTGACAAGAAGTTTTAAATTACTTTATTCTCTTTTACTGTATTTAAACGTATTCTTACTTCACTAGGTTAGGTTAGGACAGACTCGAAATAGGATGGACATTAAAGAAAAACATTTTACTTTTTATTTTCAATTTTCAAAGAATGACAATGACTTCGTTCTTAAATGTCTCCCTCAAGAAAGTCTGAACCTTCTTGTTTGTTTAAAAAATGGGCTGTCAGACAAAACCTAATTCTGTCTAACCTAACTAAGTAGTGACTTGTCTAAGCTACTGCCAGCTTGTCTGAAAAGTAGATACGTTTCAGAAGTAGTTAATTTTGTACGTAAGTTATAATTACTCTTTAGCAACGTAATTTCTTAAATACACAATTTAGGTCTTATCTAATATTGATTTTTATTTCTTTTCTAGGTAAGTGATTTTCTGTTTCTCTTTGTTGGCTCTTCTCGTCGTTGAGCAAACTCCAAACTCCATTTTTCAAAAGGAGGTTATCGAAATCATTCGATGAATCAAAATCCTATTGTAGTCTGATTAAATGGTTCTTTGCCAATTAGAACCGTATGTCGTTAAAAAATGTATATAACATGTTTCGAACTCTATTTTCTGGCTTTCTTTAAAAATGTATTAAAAATGTATTACAAGTAGATTTCACTGGCTTAACTAGTGGCCATGAAGTCCAATCTTTCAGGTAAAGTATTTATCAAATGTACCCTCTAATATTGCCTAATCTCTCTCATCTCTCAAAACTCTCAAGTTTTGGGTTTTTCTGGTTGGAATGTTTCAAAAGATTTAAAAAATGATCGTTTCTTTTCAGATTTTCATGCAATACTGATTCTATTAAAATTATCTAATTGTCCATAAAAAGGTGGTCGTTAAACACCACTCTTATTATATTAAGTGAAGTGTATGCTTGATACTTAAAAATTAAAAAAATTTATATTCTGCTCTACTAGCGTGTCTATTATACATCCCACATAAATACCCCTTTCAAAGGAAAATTCTAGGGAACTTGTTTTGCATATTTAGTAAATCCCTTAGTCATCGTCATGACAGATACAGGCAAAAATTACAACCATACACAAGTTAATATTTTTAGACAGGCTGATTGATATGTTATTTAAACGAGTGGGTCATTTTCTTTGTGCTTTTGGTTGATAAAGTTGGCGAAGGTGGCTTTGAAACAGAAGTTCTGTTTTTGTTCTTAACCTTTTCAGATTTAGTTGTATTTGTCGAGAGGATAGAACCGGCTTCACTATCTGGCGCAGAAGGCGGCAAATTATTTATTTTAGCTAGTCTCATTTTTAATAGCTCAGATAATTCGTCCAATTCTAAATGCTGGATGTCGATTTTGTAAGGTTTTTCTTTCTTTCGTTTCTTACAGCACCGGCTACACTTGCAACACTGTTTTAGGCCTGAGAAACATTTTGAGTAGTTGATAGAACAGCAACATTTCTTAAATAGTTCAATTGTTTTGCGTTTCCCAATGAAAAAGATGGTACAAAAAATGGAAAGCAAAAATGTCCCAAATCCTGAAACCCCAATGGCTAAGTAGGGTAAATAAGCATCAAATAAATCTGAGAACTGCCAAGGTGGCTTATCTAATGTAGCTTTTAACGTGTTGTTTCGTTCAATTTCTATTTCAACTAATTCTTCCTCTGTCAAAGTACTGGAAGGGGTTACAACGAGCATAGTTTGTTCATGTTCGTAAGTTTCCAAATCAAGGGTAGACGTAACCAAAGGTAACAAAAGTTGTTCTATTTTGCCTTCAATCAATTTAACTTCGCAAGCAGTTTGAATCTTAATAGGGAAAGTTCTATAAGTTACAGTCTCTTCATCAGTCTCAGTGCACTTAACTGAAATCTTAGCTGGCTTATTTGAACTGACCACAGCAACCATACCCGAGAAACCCTCGCACATAGCTCGCACAGCAGACACTGTTCGGCCGGATGTGACGGTTGCGGGGCAGAATCTAATGTCGTCGGTGGAAACCTTGGACAATAGAGCAGCTGCACACTTAGTGCGGTCTTCGATGTTGATGTCAGATACACCTGCCTGTTGAAAAGACGAGCATACCTTAACTGCTTTTTCTGCTGGGTCAGGCGTTTCACTTTGACAGTTTAAAACTGATGGTATAGATGTGAATGCTAAAGCCCGTCCCGCCCAAGTTATTAGATATTTTATGTCAAAAACTTTTCTGTCGGTGATTAATGACTTAACTTGGTATAATCGAGCCACAGCTGTGTCTCTATTGTCAAACACATTGATCGACACCATAACAGGTATCGATTGTGTATTGACCCGTCGGTGATGATTTTTCTTGTCTACTTTTACAACCACAGGCCCACTGATAGAGTAGTGGGTCGGGATCCCGAGATGGGCCAATAGTCGAGAACTGTCTACCGTAGGGATCTCAATCATTGGTGCATCAACTGGCGAGCGGTCCAAAAAAGAGGACTTGAGCTGTCTTATATTTGAAACAAAACCCATAAAGTCGTTCAAGCTGCTTGGTATAGTTTTCTCCCAATTACTTAGGCTTTTGTATTTACTTAGGAAACTCCCTATGGCACTTATAGACGTTGGAAGAGCTAATTGATAATCATCCTGACTTACAAAGTTCGCAGCTGCTGATGTTGTCGTTTGTCTAAGGGCATCTGTTTTAAACTGTTTAAACCGTTCAACCCATTGGCCCACAACAGGTAGCATTGCTGTTATTTTTGATGCTGTTGTTAGAAACTTATTCCTAGCGTAGCCAGGGAGATCCCAAGGGTTGGATGGTTTGAAACAAAAACCACTAATCTGTTCTGTTTTAAGTTCAAAAATTACCGACTTATTACTGAGATAAACAGGCATGAAATTTTTAAAACCAAGTTCCAATGTTGCATAGTTTTCGTCGGTGATTTCAGAAATGAAAGCACCTGTTAATGAAATGATGTCTTGGCCAGAAATCATGATCTGTACTGGGGTCTTTTCAATCGAGTTAGCAGTCATGATGGAGGCCAAGTCATTAAACATGAATGGTTCAATTGGAATGACAGCTGCATTTTGTTGCAGGCAGAAAGTGTTAAAATCTTTTAGTTGTTTGTTTGCTTTTAGCAGATTGTAACTGCTTGTGAACGGTATTAATGCAAAAGGTTCTTTTGCGTTGATCTCTTCGACTGAGTCATACATTTCGATGTTTAACTTAAAATTAACCGAATCGCTATGGAATTTTTCAAGCACCTGGTCGTAGTTATCTAATTTTAGGTTGACCATTTTGTTGATTTTCTGGCCAATGTAAAAATGATCCAACTCGTTCAAAACTGCATATTTGCCACACAAATCATTGTTTTGATGTGGACAGACGGACGACAGGCAGACAATAATAATAAAAATAAGAGATAGAATATTGAAGATAGACATCTTAATGCTAAATTTTTAGAAAGATTTGTTATTAGAAACGAATTAGTAAAGTGGTTAGTAACAAGATCACCAAACTCCAGATGATGACGATTTTGATGTCCGGATCGTAACGGTTGACGAAGTTGGTAAGATCCTTCAACTTGTCCTTGATGAAGGTCCTCTGGTAGAAGTCGTTGTCGTTCCCTTTCGTGTTGATTTTGATTTCAGGTTCGTACTCTCCTGCCCATTTGTGGCGGATTCCGTCCTTGGTGTAGTCGTCGGCGTCCGGCGGGATGATGGATGCGCCGAATCGATCAAGCAGTTGCTGAACAGCTGCGTGTTTGTACTGTGCAGCCCTGTAAGAAGTGATTTTCCTGTGTTCGTCGCCTAGTACTTTGATGTCAGTGATGAGGTTGAATGCCCTCACTTCTGGTTGTTGGTTGGATTGAGGTTGTTGCACCATAGGGACACTAGGAATGTATCCTTGGTTGTTGATGAAATCTGATGCTGTCAGTGTGCCTGAAGAATAGTAGTAGGCTGGCTTTGTTGTTTCTGTTGTTGTGTTTTCCCTAGGCCTAGGGTTTCCAGCTGGTATCTGGATGAGATGACTCCCTAGTTTCTTTTCAAAATAATCCCTTCTTAGTTGTGTTAAATGCTGATAAGGAGGCCCTTTCCAGTTAACTCCATGGCATTCATAACCTCTGGCTGGTTTCTCAGGTGTTGGCTTCACTTCAGGTGCTTGGCGATAGGGAGGACCTGTTGACATAGTCGCTCTCCCATAAGTGTCTTCAGCAATGCTTTTGTGAACCTGTTCTTGGAGGATGAAGGGTTCGAGGGGCCCGTCATCTTTGTATTTAACCAAGTCCAGGGCTTCAGGTTGTTGTCTGCCTCTGGCGTCCCTGGGTCTTGATTTTTGTTCTTGTTGAAGTTCGTTAGTCCGGATTCTGGGCACGGGTGGTGCGCCGGTTACAGCAGTGTAACCTCTGTTTAGAGCTCCTTGCTTGTTGGCTGTTTTTCTTCTGAAAGTCCCGAAAACTGGTTGAAATGTCTCACCTCTTCGATGTGCTAGGCAAGTACAAGGGTGGAAACCTTCACAGATCTCACATTGGTCTCGGCCCCAAGTTTGATGAGGGTACAGGGTGCACTGGCTTGCCCAGTGGCCTTCAGTCATGCATAACCAGCAGGTGTCTCGTGTTCTCTGCAGGTTGCATAGCTTTTTCAGGGTTTCTCTTCTTGCTGGTTTTGCTGTTGTTTGAGACGGAGGAGGAGTTTTCGGTCGATTTTGCCTTACTACTGGTTCAGGTTGGGTTTCCGGCTCGTGTCGGTAGAGTCCGGACTCGTATGGTGTTGTTTCTTTGTTTTCGTCGTCGTCGCTGGAGTCGGTGTCGGTGTCGCTGCTGGAGTAGTTGCTTTCAGGGCACCCAGTGAATGTTGGTCCTTGAAGCCGATTCAAACGTTTCTCCTGTAGTTGTATTTCTGCTGCAGAAATATAAACTTCAAGCTGCAGATGAACGTCTTGGTAATGTTTTCGTTGCTCTGGGCTGTTGTCTGCAGGGATGGGTTCATCAAAGTAGTAGATGGAGTCGGTTGGGATGAATAGGTGGCTGGCGGCGTAGATGATGTCCGCGTCGTTCAGCTTCTTCTTGTTGGTGTGGTGCTTCCGGCGGGCTTCATCGAGACAGGCTGCGACAATGCGTATTTGATTGGCGATGTTTGATTTTGACATAATTATCTTAAAAATAAATCGAGTATCAATTCTTCACATAATAAAAATAAAGTTTTTCAAAAAAATTAAAAAATAGTTCAGTGATCCAACAGGTCAGTTTTCAAGCCCAAATCAGTTAGTTGTCGAGTTCTTTAAGATATGATCGATAGTTGGCCACCAATTGGTTAGCCGAAACTAGGCAGCCCCTTGCCAGATTCTGGGCTCCTTGGCGGGTCAAGTGAACACCGTCGTTTTCAAAGTTGTCCCTGATCAAATGGTCGCCGACCATGAACCATCGGGTAGATGGTTCACAGCCCAGGCGAGGTCCTGCCGGCCCCTCGTTGATGTACCCTGAGATAGCATCAAAGAGGTCCTTCTCAACCCTGACATGCTGGTCCACTTGTAGCCTGGTGTGCGACCACCTGGGCATCAATCCCAAAAACATGAGCAAGTGCTCTGACTTGGAATGTAATTCCAGGATGTCAACTGCTGTAGTCAAAATCTGGGCACAGTTGTGCCTAAGTCCCCTGTATCCCCTAGAGGTTAGGTTGTTGTCCCCTAGGTTGACCAGGAGGACCGTGGGCTCTGTCAAAGTTTCTATCTTGTTTGCGAACTCGGCAACAAACTGGTTGTCTAATCTGCGGCCAGGCCTAGCGTCAACCTCTGGGTAGTGAACACAAGGGTTGTCGCTAAACCTAGTGGTCCAAACATCTTGGAGTGCTTCCCTGAAATGATGATGTTCTGTCATGTGGGATGATGAGAACATCAGCATAGGGAACCTAGGGTACCCAGGGAGCAATGGTTCTGTCACAATACCTTCATGTTGCATGTTAGAAATGATTTCAGGGTCACTAGGGATGTTAGTTTGTTCAGGCATTTTCAGGATTTCTGGACTTTCTTATTTAGGTAATGACCGGGCTGCTTCAAATAGGGTTTCAAAAAGTTTTCAAGGGTGACTGAATTTTCTTTACAAAATGCTTCGCAGATCTCTTTTAGGCATTTACTGTCATCCCTTGAATCGTGGGCACAAATCAAAGGAACTTTAAAGATTTTTGCCAAAGTTCCTAATTTAAAGTTTTCAGGCTTGTTGCTTTTAAAATGCTTTTTCAGGCAAGGCAAGGGATCTTCAAATGCTTTGACGCATTGAGGAAAGTCAATATTGCTAAGTTGAAAATGTTTTATCAAAACTGCGTTATCAAATCCTAAACCATTAAAAGCGACAAGTGAAATATTAGTTTTCAAATTTTCTAAGTAAGTTTTGAATCTATTCAAAGCAGTCCGTTCATCTAAACTTGTTACTTTTTCACCATTTCTGAAAAGATCACCTTTTGAGAAATGGAGTTGGGTAAACCTGAAACAGTGTTGACTTAATGTTTTTCCTGGATTTATGAATGCATTAAATTCAATGTTGTTTTCTGAAATTGCTGATATTTGTAACAGAGTTTTTGCACTCAAGTCTTCAGTTTCTAAATCCAAGAAAACACGAATAAGTTGTGTTTCAGAACTTTCCTCTTGCATCACTGAATCATTTATGAGCACATGTTTACAAAATTTTTAAAATTCAAAAAAATGTTACAAAGTTATACAAAATACCTGAGTATTTGAAAATATTAACAAAATGCGGCAAAAAATGTTCAAAATTATTTAAATGCTTACGCAGTCTTTTCGATTTTCTGAGAGAGAGGAACAGTCACCAACAAAGTTGAGTCTTAACTGTGGATGCTTCCTCAAATGTTCACCTTTTTATGTGAAAAAATGGACAGGTAGAATTATACAGAAGATAGGTAGACTAGTCTTTGGGGGAGGGGAATGGTGGGCAGTTTTTTAGGCGTTTTTTGTTTGTTTTTGGCTCGTATTTCTTCCTGGTTCATTCCCATGTTTCTATCAATTTTATCTAGTCTTTTTCTTTTTCTTTCTTTTTCTTTGTCTTTTCTACTTGTCTGTGTATCTCATCATTACTTGTCTTGTTTGTCTCGGGGCCCTCAGGCCATGTACTTCAAAGAATCTTTTTCTTTTCTTTTTCGTCCAGTCTGTCTCTCTCTCTGTCTCATAGGTATTTATGTTTTTCTCCCCAAAAGTGCGCACAAATGATAGATACTCTGTTATCATAAAGAAAGACGTTTTTAGAGACAAACTGGCTCTTTTGTTTCTAGCCCGTCTCAATCTCCTATAGGCTTCAATTTTTCTCTTTTAACCCTGCAGGGGATTTATTTTATGTTTTTCGGCCTTTCTATGCCTTCTTTTTTCGGCCTTTCTATGCCTCATCCTTCTTTCTAAGGGAACAATTTTCTTTCTTAGATCTTGAAATGTTTTCACGAAACATTTTTCTACCTTTTTTAGACATTTCTCAACGGCGCCCCTCTCAATCTCATCTAGGCGTCTTACGTTTCTTTCAATTTTTAGACATTTCTTAGGTATTTTTAATCTGTTTGCTCAGTTTACTCGTTAAATTGTTTCGTATTTCAAAAAATAAATGAATTTTCCAATCGTTTCTTAGTTTATTTTAAGTTCATCAAAAGCTCATCAATCTCATTTCTATTTAAAGAAAACATGTCAAATTTTTAGTCGTTAAACAGACATGATTTTTACAATCAGACTCTCTTTCTGGTCTCTCTCTCTCTTTCTTTCTTTCTTTTCGTAAAATTGAAACTTTTTGTGCTAATCTACTAGAATTACATGCTCAATGTATTGTATTGCAGTCTCGCACCTAAGATATGTTGTAAAAAAGCGCGACGGACCCATGAGGGTGGGGTATGCATGTTCATGCAACAAGTTGTTTTCCCCCTCTTCAAAGGGTGGCTGTAAAAAAGTCAAAATTAATTTCGCTTTGCACTTTCACTTGGCTGGTCAGTTCTTTTTCGTGATCCTAAGTTCTAAAGTTTTTCCTACACTCATCTTAATCGAAAATGAAGATTGCAATTTGCATGGTAAGTCAATTTTCTTATTTTTAAATATTCTCTATTCGTATTTGTGTAAAAAATGCTACGTATCTAGAAAACAACCTAACCTTTTTATTTAAAACAATATTCACTCAGTCTTATAAATCTTCCCTTTTTTAAAATACTAAATTACCGCTTCGTTTTTAAGAAATCTTGGGGAAACTCTTTTCTTCTCTTAAGACTTTTTGTTCTTCATTCTTATTTAATAAGCAAATTTTACATTTGCGTTAAAAAGTCTGAAAAATCTATCTCTGTCATTTTCATTTTTGTTCTTATCTTAGCAATTGTTAACTTTTTCTTTCTACCATTGAGCATCGTTTCATATGCTTATGGAAAATTTATTAGATAACTTTCACTTTTTCAAATGTCAGATTTTTATTGATGAATTCTAGATCTTCTGTCTCGCGGTTGTTTTCGGCGACTCGGGGTCGGGTTCAGGGTCTGAGGAGGAACCCGTGGTGACAACAGGGTCACCTTTGACAACAACTACGATGGCGACTACGACTTCGGCCGTTCCTGAGTTTCAGGCCGAAAGGAGAAGGCCCATCTGCTCAGCAGAGGTAAAAGCTTTTCTTCATACAAGTCTCTTTCCAATCTTCATCTATTAGAATATTACTTTCTGAACATGACTCGTTTTATTTTCAAAATATTTCTCTCTTTTCTAAATCTTTTCTATAAGTTGTTTTTGTTTTTAATTAGAAAAGGCCTCTTATTTCTTAATGATCTTATTTGAGTTAGTAATTGTTAAACTTGTCTATTTTTGGTTGGCCCTTTACTGATTTTTGAACATTTTATTTCTAGGTCAACGGAGTCTTGAACACAATAGTGGCAATTGTGTCTAGCCACCTAAACGGTCTCGACAAAAGGATCCCTGCCCCTAGCGAAGGACTTGGCTTCTGCCAGGGCAACACTCTGCTAACGGAGGTCGCGCTGTTGGTGTCGATGGCCTTGTTGGGGTTGGCCTTTCTATTCACCCTGCCCTGCTTTTGGTTGTTCGTTTCGGACCTGGTTCACAAGTCTAATCAAAAGAAGGAGCAGAGGGAGATCAAGACGGAACATGAGGAGGAGATGCTGAAGGACATTCGCTTCAGCCACCTCCGGGAAGCGGAGGAGAGGCTGAGGTCGAACCGGGTCCGGCCGGCCTCAAGTGGAGTCCAGACAGCACCGTCGACCTTGCCCAGACCCTCGAGAGTCTTCCTCCATCGCCAGCAGGCAGTAGAAGAAGAAGCCGGGATTAGGTCTGAGGCCCAGTCTCCTCTTTCTCCTCCTTATCCTCGAGTGAGGCCGGACAGCTTGCCCCTGGACACCGGGTCCAACCTTCCCATGATGCCGCCCCTTCGCACTTCGTTCGAAGAGAATGCCAAGAACAGTCTACTGGCCAGGCGTCTTTCAAAACGTCTGGCTCAGGAGGCCGTCGACAGGGTGGCCGAGAGAGAGGCTGCCCGGAATGACAGGGCTGCCCGCAACGCGCTTCTGAAGGTTGAGGCCGACCTACGCGCCCTCCGTGGGGAGGATGAGTAGGCGGCTCTGAATCTTTCAGGAGAAAAAGAGTGAAGGGAGTAGTTTCAAATTGGCCTACTTTCCTGTAGATCTCTTAAAAATTTAGATTTTCTTATTTTTATCTCATTTCGTGTTCATTATTCATTAAAGGGCCCTTTTTTGATGTTAGTTTTTAAGTTTTAGTTAGTAAGTTATCTTGTTTCAAATCATTCCGATATCTTTGTGAGTTGTTCTATGAAACGCTCCATCTTATTACCATAAGTTTCTTTCTTATTTTTACAATGTAAATCTTTCGTAAATAATTAATTTGCTTCATGTATTAATTGATGTCCATTTTTAAAGATTCATTATGTTGTCAATTCTTATTTATTTTAAATTAGTGTCATTTCCATTAAATAAATCAAAAAACGTATTCGTTGTTTTCTCTAAGTTAGGTTCATTTGGAAAAAGCTGTCTTTCCCTCAGAAATTTTTGTTCTTTTGTTATTGAAACGGTGTGCCTTATTTCACCTTGGAGTCAGATCTTTGTTAGTTTTGGTCCGGGTTGGTTTTTCCATGAAAAATTTTGTTTTTAATTTAATGAGAATTTTAATGTAAGGCTTATTTTTGCGAAATAATTTTTACACCTAAAGGTGAGACTTGATAATAATATGTATACCTACTAGTACCCTTATCAAAAATTACATTTTTGGGAATAAATTTTGCATATTTAAATGATGTAGTTAGAAGGGGTTTTGAACCTTCCAAAAACTTCCGGCTAGTGTTTGTTGGTGAAACCAACGGTCAAATTTGTACTTGGTCAAAAAAATGTTACAAAATCAAAGAAAAATACATTTTAGAGTTGAAGAAGGTTCTTATTAGTATGTAAAAAATAAAATTGTTTCAATTTCGATATTAGAAAAGTTAAAATTCTTCAAAAAATGATTCGTTTAAAAGCATTGTTGCCAGATAGGAATCCGTTTTAAATAAAGTATTAATGTAGCAGATGGTTTACTGCTTTATTTGGCAATGCTGTGAGGTTGGAAATGAAACAGCTGAAGACTTCCTATTTCTTAACTTGGCTTTGGAACCGGTATAAAAGAGGCTGCATGGCCATGAGACCTCAATTCAGTCAATCGTTCTATGATAAGCGGTATCTATCAAAAGTAAGTAATGTTAAAATTTTTCATAATTTTCATAATTTTTGCAATAATTTATTTAAATTTAATCGTGTTTTT
>Ga0208483_1000086_pt1 | contig 19969 bp, 18 predicted proteins | sample LakMenE01Jun11ns_FD_150659 | JGI IMG/M metagenome (GOLD analysis project Ga0208483, IMG submission 150659) | Freshwater microbial communities from Lake Mendota, WI - 01JUN2011 deep hole epilimnion ns (SPAdes) | ecosystem: Environmental > Aquatic > Freshwater > Lake > Epilimnion/Euphotic zone ... | reverse complement strand
CAACTGCGTTGAGGACTTTTTTGTCTCTTCGTGATCCCGAAGGGATTCGAACCCCTGGCCGTCTGCTTAGAAGGCAGATGCTCTATCCAACTGAGCTACGAGATCATTCATCTATAAAAAAAGAAAGACAACCGAGTTGTCTTTTCTTTGTCGGGGTGGCAGGATTCGAACCTACGACCTCCTGCTCCCAAAGCAGGCGCGATACCGGGCTACGCTACACCCCGAAATGCTCTTTAGCACCCTAAGGGGGTGCAAATATACAGCTCTTTTTGAATTAACAAGACTTCTTACAAAATCTTTTTTATCCTACTGCGCGAAGATGCTACGTGAATCAACGTTCGCGCTAATCGGATTAATAACCATAGTCGGTATTCCAGCTTCGTTGGTAATAATTTTCTGCTCGGCATCAGCGCCAAAAGCATGAATCAATCGCTCACCAGCGAAATTCAAAATACAAATCAAATCAATCTCTGCATATAGAGAATACTTTATAATCTCCTTCACAAATCCAGAACTCCCTTCCTCAGTTACTTTCGTCTTACATGCGATGCCACGCTCGTTGAAATACCCTTCAGCATAACTCATGTTGCGCTTCATTTGATTATTTAAAAACTCATCAGATTCCTTTGGGCATATAATATGAACCTCTGCATTGAACTTTGCAGCCAGTTCACTTGCAAACTTTATTTTTTGCTTCGTTTCCTTGTGTAAGTCCAACGGAACTAAAATCTTTTTAATATTGGCTGTGCGCGTTGTGTTTTCTTGCACAACAATGAATTGTGCGTCAGAGTCTGTAATAACTCGAAGTGCATTGCTGCCTGTAATAAACTGCATACCGCGCATCCCGTGTGTTCCCATAACTACCAGCTCTCCCGTAAGCTCTTCTGTTACTTTCGGAATGACATCGAAAATATTTCCAAACTGAATGACAGGGGTAGCACTAACACCTGTGTTTTCTTTGAACTTAGCAATTTGCTTGTTCAACTGTTCCAAAGCTCCAGATTCCCCTGACTTATCTTTAGCAATATGAAGAATTTCAACAGGAGTTTTGAGCGTTTTTGATATTTCACACGCGTAATTTCCAGCAACATCGGATGTGCTAGAGAAATCTGAAAGGACAATAATTTTCGACATAACAATTAATTTTTTAGTGCCACATGGGTATGAAATAAACAGAATCGTCTTGCTGATCAGGTGTAATCAATAACACCGGAATTTGAGCTTCGTTGTAAATTAAATCTTCCTCCTCTGTGCGAGGGAACAACGTGTACAAATACTCGAAAGAGAAATTAACCGCACAAATTAAATCGGCATCTACTGTTGCTGCGTAAGCCACAACCGATTTTGCAAATGGCTTTTGATCTTTTTCTATGTGCATGCTCAAAGGTATTTCAGCTGCGCTGAAAATCTCCTCTACTTTCGCAATCAACTCCTCGTCGTTTCCACTTGCTACTTGTTGCGCAATGAAATATACTTCTCCCGAAAACAATTTCGCCATCTCAGCAAAGAAGCTCGCTTCTTCCAACAATTGCTGACGAAAGGTAACTGGAATTACCATTTTCTTATATCCTTCAGGACGAATAGGTCTTTGTTGAACTACAATAAATGGGGTAGTTGATTCGGAAACTACTTTCAAAGCAAGACTTCCAGTAATACGCTGCATTCCGCGCATTCCGTGCGTTGGCATTACCACAAGTCCACAGTTTTGAAGCTTTGCTATTTCATCAACAGTAGAAGAAAGATCACCCGCTTCAACAATGGTCTTTACAGAGCCTTCGAACGTCCCGCGAATGCGGTCGGCCCACTTGTTCAATTCATTCTGAGCGTGCGGAATGTCGCTCTCGTGCTTCACCAAATGAAGCAGGACAATTTCAGAGCTAGCGAGGCGCGCAATAAATTCTGCATGAAGAATGGCGTTATAGCTATCTTCCCTTAAATCAAAGGGAATAAGAATGCGATTAATGTTTTTCATTTTAAGTGGTTCAAAAGTAATAAAGAATAAGCATCTTCGTTAGTGAATTGTTTCACGAAATTAGCATTAACAATTAGCGACATGACCGAGTTAAGCGCTTTCTATTTACAAAATCTTGAACCTGTGCTGCAGCGCCTGAAAGATGGACTGCATAAGCATTACTATTACCACGATGTTCGTCATACTTTAGATGTTATTGAACAGTCTCAAGCAATAGGAAAGTTAGAAGGAGTTGCTGAACGGGAACTTGAAATTTTGAAAATAGCCGCACTTTTTCACGACACCGGATTTTTAAAAGTGCGTTCAGGACATGAACAGGCGAGCGTAGACTTTTTTCAATCCATCGGTGGACTTAGCGCGCTAACTCAGGAAGATTGCGATACGATTGCCGGATGCATTCGCGCAACACACATGCCGCAGACCCCTTTGAATCACTTGGAACGAATTCTGTGCGATGCCGATTTAGATTACTTGGGAAGAGAAGATTTCGGTTTAATAGGCGAAAATTTATTTCTTGAAATGTCGGCATGCGGAGAGATGAGCGATCGCTTTGCCTGGGACAATCTTCAAGTAAAATTTTTAGAGGCTCACCGTTTTCATACAACTTCGAATCAAGCGCGAAGAGATATTAAGAAAGCTGAAAACCTTAGCGAAGTTCGCTTGCGCGTTAAAGAAAAAAATTAATTCACTTTTTCAGCCAGGAACAATTCCATTTCACCCTTTCCTTTCAACATAACATTTCCTTTCGATTCATATTGAAATCCTTCTGGGATGAGTGTTTTGGTAGCGTGAGTAATGGTCACTTTCATGGGTGTTCCGTTACTTTCCACTCGAGCTGCTATGTTTACGCTGTCGCCTAAAATATCGTAAATGAAACGCGATTTTCCAACAATTCCTGCAATGACTTCACCGCTGTGAACGCCAATTCTGCACGTCCACGCTTGCTTCGAAACTTCATTTCTTTTTTCAAGAAATGCAATGAATTCATGCGCTATGACAACCATTTCTTTTGCGTGATCCAATGTCTCTGAACCTATACCTGTTTTCCTTTTAGTATAAGATCGGAAATGACTCTTTCTGGAAGTAGAATACGTAAAAGCGATTCTGATTTTCTTCGCTCTGCTTGAAGGGCAATGTGCGTACTTATGCGCGCCATTACAATATCTGGATTGAAAGGCTTAATAATAAAATCGGCACCACCAACCTTGAATCCACGTGTCTCATCGGCCACTTCATTCAAGGCCGTTAGAAAGATAACAGGAATTTTTTGAGTGAGCGGATTGCTCTTTAGCTTTTCACAAGCCGTGAATCCGTCCATCTCAGGCATAACAATGTCCAAAAGAATAAGATCGGGTTGTTGTTCTTGCTGCGCAATTTCTAATGCTTTTTCACCACTCTTCGCAATCTTCACGCGGTAGTGATCTTTCAGCAATGCTGAAAGCACTTGAAGGTTTTCTACCGAATCGTCTACAGCTAAAATTAAAGGTTTCTGTTCCACGTTTTCCACTTAAATGTCTTTTAATTATTTCTTCAATATGTCATGTAACATTCGACCAATGTTCCAATAATGGGAAACATTAAACCGAAGAGCCCACCGTACAGCGCATACATTTTCTGCTCTGTGTTGAGTGTTCTTCGGATGAAGGAAATACGTTGAGTAGGTTTAGCTTCCATGGTGCACGAATTTGCTTCAAATTCGTGCACTACGGACTTAGGCTTCCTCTATTTTTTCACCTTCAATTTCTTTGCGAAAAACGAGCGTTCCTTCAAACATGTCGAGTACTACTGGGGCAGTTTTATCTATAGTTCCGGCAAGTAAATGTTTTGAAAGAATATTCAACACGTCTTTTTGAAGAACACGTTTTACGGGACGTGCGCCGAATTGCGGATCGTAACCTTTTTCGCTGAGCCATTCCAATGCTTCAGGAGAGACCTTCAAAACAATGTCGTTCTTGCGAAGACGTTGCGCTAAAATGTGCAATTGAATGGTTACAATCTCTCGTACTTCTTTTCGCAGTAACGGGGGGAACATGATCACTTCGTCTATTCGATTTAAGAATTCGGGTCGAAGTGATTTCTTCACCACTTCCATCACTTCTTCTTTTGTTTTTTCGAAGAGAGCCGTGAGATTCGTTTTGTCATCGACGTGATTGTAATTTTCTTGAATAATGTGCGAGCCAATGTTACTGGTCATAATCACAATCGTATTCTTGAAATTAGCCACGCGACCTTTGTTGTCGGTTAATCTGCCATCATCTAAAACTTGAAGTAAAATATTGAACACATCTGGATGTGCTTTTTCAATCTCATCGAGCAACACAACAGAGTACGGTTTTCTACGAACGGCTTCTGTGAGTTGTCCGCCTTCATCGTATCCAACATAACCAGGAGGCGCTCCTAACAAGCGAGACACGCTGTGCTTCTCTTGAAATTCGCTCATGTCTATGCGTGTCATTGCGTTTTCATCGTTGAATAAATATTCGCTCAACGCCTTAGCCAATTCCGTTTTGCCAACTCCTGTTGTGCCTAAGAAAATGAATGATCCAATCGGACGTTTTTCGTCGCTCAATCCAGATCTGTTTCTTCGAACAGCATCACTCACGGCAGCAATGGCTTCTTCTTGTCCAACCACACGCTTATGCAATTCCTCTTCCATCCGAAGTAATTTCTCGCGCTCACTTTCCATCATGCGCGAAACAGGAATGCCTGTCCAAGCTGCAACCACATCGGCAATTTCTTCCGGATCTACTTCCTCCTTCACCATTTTGGTGTTGGTTTGAAGTTTCTGAAGTTCGTCGCGATCGACTTCAATAGCCTGTTCTTTATCGCGAATTTTTCCGTAACGAATTTCAGCAACCAACCCGAAGTTTCCTTCGCGTTCTGCCTGTTCTGCCTGTACTTTGAAATGTTCAATGTCTTTCTTCGCCTGCTGAATTCGCTCTACAACATCTTTCTCTGCTTTCCATTGTCCGTACAATCCGTTGCGCTCTTCTTGAAGGTTGGCTATCTCTTCTCCAATTTCATTCAAACGCGCAACATTGTTTTCGCGCTTAATGGCTTCTCGTTCAATTTCAAGTTGAAGAATTTTGCGTTCGATTTCATCGAGCTCAACAGGCTTCGAATTTATTTCCATCCGCAACCGCGAAGCGGCTTCGTCAATTAAATCAATGGCTTTATCTGGAAGGAAGCGATCGCTGATGTATCGAATAGAAAAATCTACTGCAGCAATAATGGCGTCGTCTTTTATCTGAACCTTGTGGTGCGATTCGTATTTTTCTTTCAACCCACGAAGAATAGATATTGCGTCTTCGCGACTCGGTTCGTTGACCATGACTTGCTGAAAGCGACGCTCAAGTGCTTTGTCTTTTTCAATGTATTTCTGATATTCATTGAGCGTAGTTGCGCCAATGGCACGCAATTCTCCGCGAGCTAAGGCAGGCTTTAATATGTTCGCCGCATCCATGGCGCCCTCGCCACCGCCTGCGCCAACTAACGTGTGAATTTCATCGATGAATAAAATCAACTGTCCATCGCTTTCTTGTACTTCCTTCACCACCGATTTCAATCGTTCTTCAAACTCACCTTTGTATTTCGCGCCGGCTACAAGCGCGCTCATGTCTAGGCTGTAGACGGTTTTGTCTATGAGGTTTTCGGGAACGTCTTTGTTTATGATGCGGTGCGCAATGCCTTCTGCAATGGCTGTTTTACCCACGCCAGGTTCACCAATTAAAATCGGATTGTTTTTCGTTCTGCGCGAAAGAATTTGCAGTACGCGACGAATTTCTTCATCGCGACCAATAACAGGATCGAGCTTCCCATCCTGCGCAAGTTTGTTTAAATTCTTGGCGTATTTTTCCAGCGACTGAAATGTTTGTTCTTGGGTGGAAGACGTTGCGCGTTGCCCTTTGCGCATGTCGAGCAGCAATGCTTTCAAATCTTTGCTATTGACACCGCGGTCTTTCAGCAATTGCGCAGAAGCATCTTTCGTATCCATCATTCCCAAGAGCAAATGCTCCACGGTAACGAAGTCGTCTTTCATGTTTCGGGCTTCGGCGCTTGCACGCTGAATCATGTCGGTTGCATTTCGACTTAAATTAATTTCACCACCGGAAACCTTCGGAAGTTTTTGCAATTCAAGTTGAACGGAATTGTTCACAGCTTCAAGAGTGGTGTTGAATTTTTTCAATATAAATGGAAGAATGCGATCGTCTTCTTCGAGTATTCCTTTCAACAGATGCAATCCGTCTATACTGCCGTGTCCCATGGACATTGCTATTTGCTGCGCACGTTGAACGCTTTGTTGTGCTTTAAGTGTGAATTGTTCGAAGTTCATTTTTCTAAATTAATTGCAGCGGTGCCTTCAATAGCCTCGCCGAGGAGCAAATTCGGAAATAATTTCCGAATGAATACTGATTGAAGTGTCTAAAAGACAGATTGCTATTGAGTTTCACGACGAAAAGTCGTGATTGTTATCAGCTTGCGCAGCATCTTATTTACAATTTTATTTAAAAGTAGAAATTCCAGCTATTAAACCTATACAAGCTAAGTTAGTTACCAAAATATTGATAACCGCCCACCCGAATTGTTGTTGTTGGAAGAGTTGAACCGTTTCCCAACTGAAGGTGCTAAATGTGCTCAAACCACCGCAGAGTCCGGTTGTTAGGAAGAAGAGTGTGCGCGGAGAGATATTCGATTTGTTTGCTAAAGCGAAAGTGATAGCGATAATAATCGCTGCTGAAATGTTGGCGAGTAAGGTTCCAATTGGGAGTGAAATATTTCCCATTTTGAATGGAAGTCCAATGAGGTATCGAAGAACAGATCCAATTCCTCCGCCAACAAAAATGAGAACGAGCGTAATTGCGTTCATCGTTTAATGAATGCGAATAGTTTGTAGAAGACGTATCCGAACATTCCTCCCATAAACCACCCCATAAGAATGTCGGTAGGGAAGTGAACACCCAAATAAATTCTCGAAAGAGAAGTAAGTATCGTTGCCAGTATCAAAATTGTTTTCAAGCGGTAATGCCTTGGCAGCGCGAGAAGCACGAAGAACGTAAGTGCTGCGAAATTACTGGCGTGAGAAGAGTAAAATCCGAATTCGCCCCCGCGATAGTCTTTGCCAATGGAGTCCTTGGCGTAATGCAATTCTTCTTGAAGTTTTTCCGTGTGTGAAGGGCGATGTCTCTGCACAGTAGGTTTGAAAATTCGACTCGAAACCAAGTCGCTCATTCCAACTGAAAGGGAAGCAAGGATGACTGCATAAATGCCGAATTTTTTCCCATGCGTTGTCACGAATTGCCAAATGATATAAATGAAAAGAGGAATCCAAATGAGGGTTCCGCTTATCACAAGCATTGCCTTGTCTAATCCATAAATAGAAAGTCCATTTAAGGCCTTTAGCAAAGCAATGTCAAGTTCAATCATGGGCGTTAAGCGTAGAGCTTAGTTATTTCGTTTGCGTAATTACCCAGAATATTTTTGCGCTTCAATTTGAGTGTAGGCGTAATTTCTCCGCTTTCAACAGTGAAGGGTTTTGAAATCAAATGAATGCCTTTGATTTGCTCCCAATTTCCGAAGCCTTTGTTCATCTCTGCAATGAATGCTTTAATCTCCTTGTTTAATTTTTCATTTTGAATAATCTCTTCATTCGATTGTGAAGCCAATTCAGGGAAGTGAATTTTTGCATAAGCGCAATCGACAACGATGAGTGCTCCAGGGAATTTTTGTCCGTCACCAACGACCATGCATTGCTCAATGAAGTGCGATTCTTTCAATGCGTTTTCGAGTACTTGCGGTGCTACGTATTTCCCTCCGCTTGTCTTGAAGAGCTCTTTCTTTCTATCCGTTATTTTAAGAAATCCGTCTGTAAGAATTCCAATGTCTCCCGTGCTGAACCAACCGTCGTTCAAGACTTCCGCCGTGGTCTCAGGATTTTTGTAATAGCCCATCATCACCTGCGGGCCCTTCACTAAAATTTCACCATCTGCGGCGAATTTCACTTCCGTATTTGGAATAATCATTCCAACGGTACCGGGACGATACATGTTGGGCGTGCGCAAAGTATTTACTGAAACAACCGGAGACGTTTCAGTCAATCCGTATCCTTCTTTAATTGGAATTCCCGCTGCTGTGAAGAATCGAGCCAGTCTTGGTTGAAGAGCAGCCGATCCGCAAGCTACTGCACCAATCTCGGTGAGTCCCAATGCTGCTTTCACCTTACTGAAAACAAGTTTCTGTGCAATTTTCAATTTGAATTCATACCAACCTCCATTCGCACGCTCGGGTTCCCATTGAAGAGCAAGTTTAACGGCCCATTGGAAAAGTGATTTTTTTATTCCTGAATTCGATTCGCCTTTGGCAATAATACCGTCGAAGAATTTTTCGAGTAGTCGAGGAACTGCTGTGAAAATATGTGGTTTGTTAGCGATTAAATCTTCTTTGATATTGTCCATTCCGGTTAGCGTAATGCTCACTGAATTGTCAATGTACAAGTAGTGGAGCATACGCTCATAAATGTGACAAACAGGAAGGAAACTCACGCATCTTGAATTACCTTTCTCTAGGTATGGAAGACGTTCTACGCAGTTCTCTACGTTGGAAGCAATATTCATGTGCGAAAGCATGACACCCTTTGGAAGTCCTGTGGTTCCTGAAGTGTAGATAATGGTTGCTAAATCTTCCGTCTTGATTTTATCTTTTCTCGATTGAACCACCTTGGCGGAATCTTCGTTCAGAGAAAACAATTCTTTCCAATGTTTGGCGCCTTCAATTTTTTCAAAAGTGAAGACGTCCTTCAAAGAAGGGACTTGTTGGCGAATGTTTTGAATTTTCGTTAAAAGCTCTTGGTTCGAGACGAAGCAAATGGTGGCCTCACTGTGATTCAATATGTATTGAATGTCGTGCTCGGTCATGGTTGGATAAATGGGCACGTCTATAGCCCCTATTTGTAAAGCGGCGTGATCACAGATGTTCCATTCGGTGCGACTGGCATCGGTGATAAGCGCAATTTTCTGTCCGGGCTGAATGCCGTATTCAACAAGCCCGTTGCTGAGTTGATTTACAAAATCAATAAACTTCCGAGTGGAATAGGTTTCCCATTCTCCGTTGCATTTGCTTCGGAACATAACGTCAAGTGGAAGATGCTCCAGTTGATCGTAGGCAAAATCGAATAATCTGTTGTACATGAAACGAATATACTAAACGAATTCCTTCGCTAGACGTTCTGACATGTAATCGAATAATTGTTGGAAGGGTCCCTTCACCATCATTTCCATAAATGGATTAAGGGTAGCGTCGCAATCTTGATGAGCAGTGGTCGTTGCTCCATTACTTTTCAACTTCGCTTTGAGCACGAAAGGAAACGGACTTTTATCAGTTGTTTCAAAAGTTGTTTCAGCATCTTCAGTAGTTAAAACAGCGCTTACGCGTTTCAATTCAATGGTGTAAACATTTTGAATTTTGAAGGAACACGAATCTTCGGTGTTGCTCCAATTTGAAATTTTATCTAACGGAAGTAAGCGCTGAATGTTCGGCATGTTTTGCAAGTACGCGTGCACTTCCGCTATGGAAGCATTTACTTCAACACTTTTGCTAATGAACTTAGCCATTGGATTGAGATTCAAGGTATGCAGCGCTCCAAGCAGCTGGATTCTCTCTCCAAACTTTTAACGTATTTAACTGCTCTTCTGTGATGTATTCCTTCTTCAACGCTTGTTGAAGTAGAGCGTGATAATCTGTAAGCGTGTGCAATGGAACATTAGCATTTTTAAATGCCTCTTTCGCAATTTCGAAATCATAAGTGAAAATAGCCACCATACCCAAAACGTCAAGACCGGCTTCGCGCAATGCCGCTACTGCACTTAGGCTGCTGTTTCCAGTTGAAATAAGATCTTCAATGACAACTACTTTTTGATTTGGCTCTACAACTCCTTCCACTTGATTGCCTAGGCCGTGCTTCTTAGCTTCACTGCGGACGTATGCGTATGGAATTCCCATTTCTTGGGCTACCAAAGCGCCAATTGCAATGCCTCCTGTGGCTACACCTGCGATAATATCTGGAGTTCCGAATTTTTCTTGAATGGCGTTAACAAATTGCTGACGAATGTGTGTTCTGCAAACAGGGAAGGAGAGGGTTTTGCGGTTGTCGCAATAAATAGGAGACTTAAGTCCGCTTGCCCAAGTGAATGGGGCTTGAGGTTTCAACTCAATTGCCTTAATTTGCAAAAGATAGTCAGCTACTTGTAATCCTACTTCAATATTTGAATCCATGTCGCGAAAATACAACGTGTATCACCTCGAAGAACTATTAACTTTTTCACAAGAGGGGTTTGATGAGTTTATTAAAAAACGCAAATTTATTCATGCAGCAGGTGGATTGGTGCAGAATATCAACGGTGATTTTTTGTTTATGGAACGAAATAACACCATTGATCTTCCGAAAGGAAAATTAGAGAAAGGTGAATCTGATGAGGATGGCGCACTGCGTGAGGTGGAAGAAGAAACCGGTGTATCTGGATTGGAAATCATTCGTCCGATAATCGAAACGTACCATACCTACACCATGAATGGGAAGGATGTTGTCAAAAGAACGGCTTGGTATTTAATGCACGTTGAAGGGTGTCCCACACCAACGCCACAGGTGGAAGAAGGAATTTCTTGGGTGAAATGGATGAGCAAGCAAGAAGTGACTTCATACATTGAGGAGGGTTATGCTTCTGTCAGAGATGTTTGGTATTCAGCCAATATTTAACCTTGTTTTGTCGTTGCGTTTAATGAATAAAATTATTTTTTCTATATGAAAGTTAAAAATTTCGCTTTAGTTGTTTTTTCAGTTCTTGCTTTTGGAGATGCGAATGCGCAGCAATCCAGTTATACTGGGGTTCCAATTGGAGGTCAAATTTGGATGTCAACAAATTTGGATGTAACCAAGTTCCGTAATGGCGATAAGATTCGTCAAGCTCAATCAGATGAAGAATGGGAAGAAGCCGGCTTCGATAAAAAACCGGCTTGGTGCTACTACAATTTAGAGAATGACACTGGCGGCACTGATATCGTAAAAAGAGGAATTATGTACAACTCGTTTGCAGTCAATGATAAAAGAGGCTTGGCGCCGCTGGGGTGGCACATTCCTACTGAAGGCGAGTGGAACAATTTGCAATTTGAAGTCGAGATTCAAGGACCAGGAATTGCATCCTTATTTTCAAATAATCTTTGGTCTAGTGCAAAAGGCGAATTCAACTCATTGGGAATGAATATAAGTCCCGACGGTTGGAGAGATGTTGGCTGTGGAGGTCTTGATCGCGATGTTACTTTTTGGGCTAAGAAAGTTAGCGACGAGGACACGCCAACTGTTGGTTTTCATCTCGAAGAAGAATCAATAGGAAAAATGGACTATGGCTCCACGAACTGGATTATGGGGCATTATGTCCGATGTGTAAAGGATTAATAGAATCCGTTATAACGTCTTCCAACCTTGAGCACTGAGCTTTACAGAACCGCCACCGATAGTCATCAATAGATTTTCTCCAGCTTTTTCTGTAGCATGTCCGATAATGCTAAGGTTTGGATTTCCTTTTATTTTCTCGAAGTCGTTTTGTGAAACCGTAAACAACAATTCGTAGTCTTCACCGCCGTTTAACGCGCAAGTGGTTGGATCAATGTTATGCTCTTTCGCTGCGTCGCGTGTTTCAGGAGCAATGGGTAATTTGTCTTCGTAGATGGCAAATGTGCACTCGCTCTCTTCCGCAAGATGAAGAATTTCAGAGGATAGTCCGTCTGAAATGTCAATCATTGCTGTTGGTTTTACTTCAAGCTTAGCTAATAATTGCACAATGTCTAATCGTGCTTCAGGCTTCAATTGACGGGCTAATATATAATCGTAATTTTCTAAACTCGGTTGAGCAGTAGGCGCACTTTTGAAAACTTCTTTTTCGCGCTCCAATACTTGAAGTCCCATGTATGCTCCGCCTAAGTCTCCGGAAACAACCAATAAATCTCCTTCTTTAACGGTGCTCCTCAAAGCAATGTCTTCTTTGTTCGCGTAGCCGATAGCTGTAATTGAAATAACACATCCTGTTGGAATAGTCGTCGTGTCTCCACCTACCATATCTACTCCGTAAGCATCGCATGCGGCAAGTATTCCTGAGTAAAGTTCTTCAAGAGCTTCCACAGAATATTTATTGCTCACTGCCAAACCTACGGTGAATTGGGTGGGCGTTGCATTCATGGCGCAGATGTCCGAAAGGTTCACCACAACGCTTTTATATCCGAGGTGTTTGAGGGGAGTGTACATTAAATCGAAATGCACACCTTCAACCAACATATCGGTAGTCATGACCAACTGTTTTCCCTCCATCGGTTGCATCACTGCTGCATCATCTCCAGCATCGCGAATAGTCCCTTCGTTTTTCGGAAGGAAATATTGAGTCAGATGTTTAATTAAAGTGAATTCTCCGAGAGCTGACAGTTCAGTGCGTTGTTGTTCCATTTTGCGAAGATAGTAGGTTAGGCACTCAATCGAATATCCAGCACTTCCAACTGAATAGTACTTTGGCCGTTCCAAACGTTTTCATTCAACTGAAAAAGGAGGTCAATTTCCTTTCCTTCCAGAATAGGAAAAACCCAATCGGCCATTTTAAAAGCGATGCCTTTCATTTCTGAAACATTTGCTGCTTGCTTCACATGAAGTTGCAGGTGATCGGCATGAGCACCAACAAGTTTCGTGAAGCGTGCGTTCTTAATGTTTTTCGAAAGGAAAACAGGACGTAAATTTTCAGGACCATGCGGTTCTAACGGTTGAAGAGAATCGTAGAGTGAAACAGAGATTTGATCGAATTGAATTTCCGTGTCGTACAGATGACATCTTTCAATTCGAATGTTGTTGGTGAATTCTCTCACAGTTTTGTCGAAAGCTTCGCGAAAGACAAGAAAGTTTTCCGATTTTAGTTTCAATCCTGCTGCCATGCTATGTCCGCCAAACTGAATCAAATAATCTGAACAGGCAGAGAGCATGTCATACACATCAACGCCTTCAATGGAACGAACGCTTCCCGAAAGAATTCCGTCATCTTCGACAAGCACAATAGTGGGCTTGTAATAATTTTCAATAAGTCGCGATGCAACAATTCCAACAACACCTTTGTGCCAGCCTTCTTTTTTCACAACGGTGGTGAAGCTGTCTTCATAAAACGAATCAGATTCAATTATGTCGAGAGCTTCTTGCGTAATGTTGCGGTCGAGGCCTTTTCTCTCTTGATTGTTCTTTTCAATTTCTGCAGCGACAGTCTTTGCGTCTTCTTTATTGTTGGCGAGGAGAACTTCTACTGCTCTTTTTCCAGAAAAAATTCTGCCTGCAGCGTTTATACGTGGAGCAATAAGGAAAACGAGGTCAACGACTTTCAAAATCTTGCCACTGTGTTTTGCGTTCGTGAGAAGTTCGGCGATGCCTGGACGGAAATGCGTGTTGATCTCTTTCAATCCGAAATGAAGCAGGACGCGGTTTTCGGAGGTGACAGGAACAATATCTGCGCCGGTGGCAACTGCTACTAAATCAAGAAAGGAATAAGCAAAGTCGAGCGGTTCGTTGTGATGAATGAACCAGGCACACATGACTTTGAATCCGACGGCACATCCGCAAAGTCCTTTGTTCTCGTATGAACAATCTTTTCTTTTCGGATTAACCACAGCGAAAGCAGGAGGAAGTATTTCAGGAGTGTGGTGGTCGCAGACAATGACATCTATTCCATATTCATTGCATTTTTCAATACGAGGTCCGTCTTTAATTCCACAGTCGAGTGTTACAATAAGATTGAAATTATTTTCATGGGCGAATTCGACTCCTGCATCTGAAAAACCATATCCTTCCTTGTATCTATCTGGAATATAAAAGTCGCATTCGAATCCCTCGTGCTTCAGAAAACTGTAAAAAACCGCAACGGCCGTTGTTCCGTCAACATCGTAGTCGCCATATACCAGAATTTTTTCGTTTTTTTCTTTGGCTGAAACCAATCGAGAGATGGCTTTGTCCATGTCTTTCAATCCGAATGGATCTAAAAGCTGATTTATTTCAGGTTGAAGGAAAGTCTTCGCTTGTACCGAAGTGTTTATGTTACGTTGAAGTAAAATTTCAGCGAAAGCTTCGGTATTCTTTAAGTCTAGGGCAAGTTTCTGAATTATTTCTGAGGAGAAATTGCCGCGTTTTTTCCAGATGTTTTCTTTTAGGTTGCTCATTGCGGGCAAAGTTAGTTGCTGAACACGTGCAACCCATTTTCATTTTATGCGGTCTTTTCGTATATTCGTACCCCAAACCTTTTAAAGAAATGAATAAATCCTTTCGTTCTGTTCTTTTACTCATGAGCATTTTCGCAATGTTCGTGCTGAACGGCTGTCTAAATGATGACAATAAAATTCCACCAAATTGTTATGACGGAATTTTGAATAACTCGGAGCAATTGGTCGATTGCGGAGGTCCAAACTGCGAGCAGTGTGACCACTGTATCGATGGAATTTGGCAGCCAGAGTATGGTGAAACATGTGTAGACTGTGGGGGAGAATGCGGACCATGTGCTCCATGTTCAAACTGTATTCAAGACGGTGATGAGGCAGGTATCGACTGTGGTGGAACCAATTGCGGTCCTTGCGCAGCGTTGTGTGCAGACGGTCTTTTAAATGGTACTGAAACCCAAGTAGACTGCGGTGGAGCTTATTGCGAAGCTTGTCCGACTTGTACAGATGGTTTAATGAATGGAACTGAAATCGGTGTTGACTGCGGTGGAACGAATTGTCCTCCTTGTGCTACAGACGGAAACTGTTCAAATGGAATTATAGATGGTGGAACACAAGGTGAGTTTTGGACCGACTGCGGTGGTGTTGACTGCATGGCTTGCGATACAATCATTACGTTTACTGCAAACGGTGTTAACCACGTAGGAGTTGCCTCATCATGTACCTTCAGCTACGCGGGTGGTACAGTTACGGTAACAGGTTCAACCCTTCAAGGTGGAACAATTGCATTTACGATGGCTCAGCCAGTAGCAGGATGGGTTAGCGGTTCAGTTATTAATATGGCTACTGCAACAAACCCTGCGAGTGTTATGGCATTCACGAATGCATCAGTTGCGCACAGCACTGCATTCGGAACCTCAACAGCTACAGTAAACGTAGTTAAGTTCAGATCTACTCCCGCACCAGGTGGAATTCGTTATACCTTCTCAGGTACATTGAAGAACTCAGGTGGTACTTCAACTGTAAACATCTCGAACGGTCTAGTTATGGTGCCTTTGCAATAACAAATTCATTCAGGAAAATACCAAAAAGCCCTTCGTAAGAAGGGTTTTTTATTTCACCCCTAATTTCGTTTCTTTGCACCCAATTTAGCAATGAACTAAACATAAGAATATGCATTTCGAATTATCAGAAGAACAATTAGCCGTTCAGGCAGCTGCAAGAGATTTCGCGCAGAACGTATTAAAACCAGGGGTTATAGATCGCGACGAGCATCAGCGTTTTCCAACGGAAGAAGTGAAGCAATTAGCGGAACTTGGATTCATGGGAATGATGGTAGATCCGCAGTACGGCGGAAGCGGCATGGACACCTTGTCCTATGCGATTGCCATGGAAGAGATATCTAAAGTAGACGCGTCGACTTCTGTTTGCATGAGCGTAAACAACTCGTTAGTGTGTTACGGTATTCAAGCTTATGGAAGCGAAGAGCAAAAAGAAAAATTCTTGAAGCCTTTGGCGAGCGGTGAGAAAATTGGTGCGTTTTGTTTGTCTGAGCCAGAAGCTGGTTCAGATGCGACTTCACAAAGAACTACCGCCGTAGATATGGGCGATTATTATTTGTTGAACGGCACAAAGAATTGGATTACCAACGGAAGCACAGCTTCTACGTATATCGTAATTGCGCAAACCGATCCAGAAAAAGGACACAAAGGAATTAACGCATTAATCGTTGAACGCGGAATGGAAGGGTTCATCGTTGGGGCGAAGGAAAATAAAATGGGTATCCGCGCGAGCGATACGCATACGTTGTTATTCAACGACGTGAAAGTGCCAAAGGCGAATCGCATAGGCGAAGATGGATTTGGTTTCAAATTCGCAATGAAGACTCTAAGCGGTGGACGCATTGGTATTGCTGCGCAAGCATTGGGTATTGCCGCAGGAGCCTATGAATTGGCATTGGCTTATTCAAAAGAGCGCAAAGCATTCGGAAAAGAAATTTCACAACACCAAGCTATCGCATTCAAATTAGCCGATATGGCTACCGAGATTGAAGCTGCACGTTTGTTAGTGTACAAATCTGCTTGGATGAAAGATCAAGGAATGAACTACGACGAAGCAAGTGCTATGGCGAAGTTGTACGCGTCTACAGTGGCTATGAAGCACACGGTTGAGGCGGTTCAAATTCACGGTGGCTACGGATTCGTAAAGGAGTATCACGTTGAGCGTATGATGCGCGATGCGAAGATTACACAGATCTACGAAGGAACAAGTGAAGTGCAAAAAATTGTCATTTCAAGAATTGCACTTTCAAAATAATTGCATCTGAATTTCATTAACATAGGGCTGTTGTAAGACAGCCCTTTTTGTTGGAATTCACTTCCATTCGAAATCTATTTTCGTAAGGAAGCATGAACCCATTCAAACATACCATTCGCTTTGCGCTTGCAATCATCATTCTCGCTGCCGGAATTGGTGGAGTCTATTATTTTTTAAATCGAAGTCATGCGGAATGGACAAGCCCATTAGTGTTTATTCCTTCCAGCTCAACGGGTCTTATTGAAGTAAAGAATAGCAGTGCTTTTGGTGAAGCCATTGCGTGGTCTTCAGAGCTTTCATTGGCTGAAGGAGTAGGGCGTCTTGTAATTGAAATTTCGACAGATGCTCTAGGACTTCAATTTGAAAATCAGTCGGCTTGGATTGTAGACAACGGCTCGGATGATTTGGTTATTCTTCCGGTTGGATATGGTGAAGAAGGCCAAGCGCTCGCTTCAAAGTGGAGTGCGAAATTTCCGGAATTGAAATTTCTTTTTCAAGAACCTTATGCCATTTATGGAAATGGGAATATTGATCTTCCCGCAGAGGGAAGTCAGCTCGATGATTCTCCGTTATTCATGTGTGTGAAAGGAACAACTTCTTTCGATTCGAATTGCCATTATTATTTCAAAGTAGATAAGGACTGGACAGCCTTAGACGACATGCGTGGAAGTGAATCGTCTATGACTGCCGGATTCCAATGCAAGCCTCTCAACATACCTGCAAATCAGTCAGACTTCACCTTCCAGAAAGTATTTACAAATGGAAGAACCAACACCAGTTATTGGTTTAAGGCAGTTCATGCTGGAAGTTCATTAGCGTTGCTGACATATCTCGACTCTCTTCGTCCGCAAGACGCCCGCAATGCATTCATGAGTCTGCGGATGGAACAAGAAGCAAAGCAGAATGCTTCGTTGGTAGACTGGTTGAATAACAACGCCACTGGCGAATTGGCCATGGCCAATTTCGGAAGCGATACGCCTGATGCCAGTGGAATGATATACGCTTTAGGTTTGAAATCGGACAGTGTGAATGTGGGAATATTATTCTCGGACTCAATTGCGTTAGCTCCGGTTCGTGAAGCAAACGCGGCAGAGCTGTTCGCAATGGATAAAGTTTATCCGAGCGAAGTAAAATACTATGGTGTGAAGTATAAGAACTTTTTTCTCTTCGCGGAGTCGAAGGAATTGCTTGTGGCGCATCAGCAATTACTGAGCACTGCAGGTTCCATTTCAACAAAAAATTTCCCTGCATTGCCTTCAGGTGGAGTCATTACTGGAAGCGACTTGCAATATTCAAGTACCCTTTCTTCTAAGCTTGGAAATGGTTGGCGAGTTTGGCATTACTCTTCTGTGGCCGATAAAACTCAAGTAACTTTAGTTGGAAGAGGAGGTGTTCAAAAGGAAGTTCCCGAAGTTATTCTTTCAGATACAATAATTGTCGCTCCTGCAGTTGCGACCACTCCAGCGCCTGTTGCAGAAACAGCAAAAACCAAATCGGTGACGAATCACATTACGGGGAAAACTGATCAAGTGAAATATTCCGGTTCGAAAATCGAATGGGTGGTGAATGGAAAAACAACTTGGTCGGTAACGCTGTCTGCGGAAATTCGCGGAGTGGAACAGATAGACGCGTTCAAAAATGGAAAGAAACAGCTCTTGATTTTGACGAACAGCCGATTGGAAATGTTAGACATAAACGGTAAAAATGTCGTTGGGTTTCCTGTTGTTTTGTCTTCGAATCCTTGCACGAATTTGTGCGTGGCCGACTATTCCAACGCGCAGGATTATAGAATTTTCTTCGGTTGTTCCAACGGAACCGTTTACAATTACACTTCGAATGGAAAAACCACATCGGGTTGGAATGCGGCGAGTATGAAGAATGATTTGCCTTCTTCCATTCAATACAAAAAAGTAAATGGACAAGACGAAATCCATGTTAAGCTAACAAGCGGGAAAACTACAATCTTGAAACGTAACGGCGCAGTGAAACAATGAAAGCAATTTATTTAACGAAGTTCGGAAAGGCTCATGAAGCTTTCGAAATAAGAGAAGTCGCTGATCCGATTTTAGGTGAAGGTGAAGTGTGTGTGAAGGTGGAAGTTTCCGGATTGAATTTCGCTGATGTGTTGGGAAGAAAGGGCTTATATCCCGCGCTTCCTGCGCCTCCTGTGGTTATGGGATACGATGTCGTTGGAATAGTGGAGGCTGTGGGTGAAGGAGTTTCTTCGAATTGGATTGGAAAACGTGTGGCGTGTTTAACTCGATTCGGTGGTTATGCTGAAAAGGTTTGCACCGCCGTTACAGGTATTGCAGAGCTTCCAGATTCTATTCCTTCCAACGAGGCCTGCGCGTTGGCAACGCAATACGTTACCGCGCTATACATGTGCGATTTCCTTCAACAAACAAAAAAAGGAGAGCGAGTGCTTATTCATGCAGCTGCTGGTGGAGTAGGAACCGCGTTAATTCAATTGTTGAAGGAAAAAGGATGTGATATTTTCGCTACAGTGGGCAGCGATGAAAAAGTGAATGTCTTAGCGAAACAAGGCGTTACCGCAGTGAATTACAATTCACATGACTATGAAATTGAAATTCGAAAACATTTAGGAACTGCTAATCTAGATGTGACGTTCAACAGCATTGGTGGAAAGACATTCAAGAAAGATATGCGTTTGTTGGGAGCAGGAGGAAGATTGATGTTGTTCGGATTTTCAGACCGAACGAGCAAATGGGGAGGGAAGTTGGCTACGCTAAAGTTGGTGTTCGACATGGGAAGACTCATTCCTTTATTGCTTTTAGGAAAGAGCCAGTCTGTTCTTGGTGTGAATATGCTAAGGGTAGCAGATGAACATCCTGAAATCGTTGGAACCCTCTTGAATCAGTTGGTTCAGATGCACATTACAGGGAAAATTAAACCCATTATCGGCGGGGAATATTCGTTCGCTGAAATAGCCAAAGCACATCAATATTTAGAGAGCCGAAAGAGCTCTGGAAAAATTATTTTAAGGTGGTGAATCACCTAACACTCATTTTCTTATACATTCGCCAAGAATAAATTTTATATGTCTACTCAACACAAACTTTCTACCGCAGGATTACTTGTTACACTCGGTATCATCTACGGTGACATTGGAACCTCTCCACTTTATGTAATGAAGTCGATTGTTGGTGATAAGCCCATTACTGAAATGCTTATTTACGGGGGTATTTCTTGTGTTTTTTGGACGTTGACGATTCAGACCACCATTAAGTATATCTGGATGACCCTTCGCGCCGATAACAAAGGTGAAGGCGGAATATTTTCGTTGTTTAGCTTGGTGAAGAGAAGAGGGAAGTGGCTGTTTTGGCCTGCAATGATAGGGGCAGCAACTTTGTTGTGTGATGGAATTATTACTCCACCGATTTCAGTAGCATCTGCTGTAGAAGGATTAAAAGTTTTTGATGAAGGAATTCCGGTGATGCC